>Ga0136642_1000580_pt1 | contig 18218 bp, 24 predicted proteins | sample LowCatLa1302831Y_FD_115313 | JGI IMG/M metagenome (GOLD analysis project Ga0136642, IMG submission 115313) | Freshwater microbial communities from Lower Cathedral Lake, Yosemite National Park, California, USA - 13028-31Y | ecosystem: Environmental > Aquatic > Freshwater > Lake ... | reverse complement strand
TGCAGGTGCAGGAGCAGGAGCAGGTGCAGGAGCAGGAGCAGGAGCAGGAGCAGGAGCAGGAAGGGTAACAGGTGCAGGAGCAGGAGCAGGAGCAGGAAGGGTAACAGGTGCAGGAGCAGGAGCAGGTGCAGGAGCAGGAGCAGGTGCAATAGCCTGCTGCAACTTCGCGAGCTGTTCTTGTAACTCTTTTATCTGAGTATCCTGTTGAAACTGCATGGCCGACGTTAAGCGGGTTTTATAGGCCGTTAAGTTGGATGTGACCACAATTCCTAGATCATCGTCCCATGTAATCCAGCTCGACTCGGATGAAGGTGTACTTGAGCCAGACGAGGCAGGTGTTGTTGCACCCGACTCGTACGCTGTATACTGTGGATTCGTACTCATGGGACACCCTAACTCTAATTTTGTGTATTAGTTTTCCTTAGATAGATTCTACTAAGGAATAGATAGACCCGATGTCCGATCATACATTTCGCAATTTTCGTACGCGCGGTGTTCCAGTACCATCTGTCGCACTTGCATCCGCAACACAATTCACTTATACAGGAGCGTATCAAAGCTATCTTGTTCCCGCGGACACGAAATGGGTCTATATTGTGGGATGGGGTGCTGCTGGAGGAGGCTATTCTGCAACGGGTACATCTTCGGGTGGTGGAGCAGCCTGTATAAAAGGGTATATTACTGTTACACCGGGAGAGACACTTACGGTTGTCGTTGGACGTGGTGGATTTGAATTCGGCGCATCCGGGACAGATGCCCAAGGAGGAGGTGGAGGATCTCGTGCACCTGGAGGAGGTCGTTCTGCAATTCAACGAACTCGTGGCATCGATATTGTTTCCATTGCAGGAGGTGGAGGTGGAGGCGGATCAGGAAATACCGGCGGAGCAGGAGGAATTACAGCAGGAGGATCAGGTAGCTCAGGTGCCGGTGGAGGTTCACAGAGTGCGGGAGGTGTAGGAGATAATAACGACGGCGCCTATACAGCCGCGCGCAACGGAATACAATTCTTCGGAGGTGTTGGTACATCTGGAGGAGGTGGTGGTGGATGGTATGGAGGAGGCGGTGGCTCCTGGGGTCCAGGAAACGGCTCTGGAGGCGGCGGAAGTTCATACACAGGAAACATGATTGCGTACGGTCTTCTTACCTATGGTGGAAGCGGAGCAACTCCTGGAAACAATACAGACTCTCTCTATGTAGCCGGTGTGGGCCAGGGTAATAACCAGACTACCGGTGGAAATGGACTTGTCTGGTTAGCACCCTATACCGACACGAACTACCTAGAAAATGCCGCCGCTGCAACGATTGTTACAACGGTGGGCTCGAATTTTTACACGGTTCCTTACACGACTGCTGGATACACGGTTACAGGAGTGAATCTGTATATTCTGGGGTGTGGTGGACAGATGTCACACAATCCTGGTGGAGGAGGTGCATTTGTTTCAGGATTCTATTCATGTAGTGGGGGAACGAACTTTATTTACGTAGTAGGTGGCACAAATGATTCATTGGCACAAGGTGCGGGGGGTGGTCCAAGTGGATTTGATCAGACACATGCGGGTGGATTTTCGGGAGTTTTTCTCTCGAATGCAGGTGGTATTGTGCAAAGCAATGCGATCGCAGTTGCCGGTGGAGGAGGGTGTGGTGGATATTTTGGCATTGGTAACGGGGGTGGGGGTGGGTATCCAACTGGAACCGCTGGAACATATACTGGCTATAGTACTACAAGTGGCGGAACACAAACAGCGGGTGGCACGGGCGCAGCTTCAGGATCTGCTCTTCAGGGCGGATATAGTGGTGGTAGCGGGCAATCTGGAGGCGGCGGGTGGTATGGAGGAGGATCCGGTAACGGAAATAACGCATGTGCAGGTTCAGGAGGAAGTAGTTATATTGGTAATATCAACAGTGCAACAGGTGGCAGAGGCTTAACAGCAAAAGCAAGTTTTGAGCAAGGATACACCTCCACGATTAAAGAGACTGATGCCGGTACGTCGTGTCCTTATTACACTGCAACTGTAAATCACGTTACACGGGGTGTTGTAGCCAATACAGCTTTTATAGCGTTTGTTCCCACGTATAGCTCGGCCGCATCTTCCCCTGTCCCGTATCTAGGAGCCTCCACAATTTTCACAAGCGCTACCTGCAACACCTACACGGTACCAACGGCAGTCCTTTCCCAACCGGTTGTCGGTATCTATGTGTATCTCTGGGGTGGCGCGGGAGGCTACGGAAACCAGCCGAACGGCGTTGGTGGAAGCGGCGGATTCGTCTCGGGCTTCTTTTCATGTGCACCTGGCACGGTTCTCACCTATGTTCTCGGCTCAGCAGGGGGTCCTGGATCGTATGGATCAGGACAAGGAACCATTCTTACAGGTGGTGGAAGTGGTGCGGGAGGCAATCAAGTCGTCGGTGGAGGATTCTCTGCGCTTTTCAACTGCACAACAACGGCCGCAGCGACGCAGGGGAACGTGATTGCTCTTGCGGGTGCAGGAGGTGCTTCAGGACAATACTCCTCGGCAAACGGAGGAGGAGGTGGATATCCTTCGGGGGGTGATGCAGTGATCTATGCGTATGGAGGCTTTGCGAGCGGGGGATCCCAGACGGCTGGTGGCGCAGGATCTCACATAGGTGGATCAGGGGACGCAATGCTTGGAAATTACGGAGGGGGTGGGGGCTATTTTGGCGGAGGTGGTACCGATTTCGGCGGAGGTGGCGGTGGTTCAAGCTATATCAGTGGTCTCACCTCGGTCGCCTATTATCAGAATGGCTCAACTGCACCCGTCTATGGATATCAGTACACAGGAACAATGTACCCGGGTGGATCAACAAGTCCTTATTATGATGGTACAGCCGGTTCATCGACATCAAACAGCTATTATGTTGGACGTATTGTAATCATTCCCGCGTATTCTCCTCCTGCCGCATTCAATCCTGCAAGCCTTTCTGCAACTCTTATTGCATGGTTCGACGGAAACGTGGGACTCACAACCTCTTCATGGACAAATAGAGGTACAAGTGCGAACAATGCAACCCTCTCTGGAGTTACGATCGCATCACAGAATGGAATGAATGCCGCCAGCTTTACAACGAGCAACTCCTATGGATCGTTTACCTTACCATTTACAGGAGCAGGAAACGACAGTCGCGCGGTCTTCGGTGTATGGAAGGTAAATGGCAGCACTGTGAATAGCATAAACAATTGGCTACTTCAACAGACAAATAGTTCGTTTTACTGGGGTGTGGGCAATTTAACGACGGCAGCAGGATTATCTCAGCTTAACCATATTAATAATCAGTTTTATTTTCCAATCCTAGGTACAGCGACAAGTATACCAATTCTAAACTATAATGCCTATTCAATCGTATTAAATAATACAACATCGAGTAGTTCGTTTATCAATTATAATGGAAGTAACGTCGCCTATACATACACAACCAATCAAGGATTCAGTCAGTCCGTTACAACGTATATAAACGGTGGAGGAAACTCTGGAAGTGGAGCGACTCAAGCCACGGTAGGTATGACTCTCTGTGAAGTCCTAGTCTACAATGGGGCTGTCTCAGCAGCAGAAGGATCCAATGTAATCTCTTACCTACGGACAAAATGGCAGGTATAAATAAATGGGTGGTGGGCAATCAGCCGCATCAAATCCATATGGCCAGTACTCGGCAACACGTGTGGTCAAGCCATACCGAACGAACCCGCGTGAGCCAAAATGGAAAAAATCGTCTTTTTCGGGGATATGGACCTGGGTAGGAACTGGTCCTAGAGAATCTTGTGGATCATGTTCTGAGTTTGAAGAAGATTTCACTCAACCCGGAGATATGCGTCAAGATTTGAAAAAATCCTACGAATTTGAAGGCCCAAAATGCACTGGCCAAGATACTAGGTGCCCACAGCCTCAGCAGGGCGGCGCCCGCAAAAAAAGGAAACCGTCGAAGAAAACCCGCAAGGGCTCACGTCGGTAAATTTGATGAATAAGTGAACAGCTTTATGAGCATATAATCGTATGGACATAAGGACGTTCTTTTCCTCTAAGGGAAAGCGGTGGACAGATGAGGAAGTGATTCAGCTTCTCACTCTTGTGCGCAAGAAGGAGTCGCACGACTCTATCGCAAAGACTCTCGGTCGAACACCTGGTGCAGTGCACTCACATCTTAAGAAGCTTGCCGCCGAGTACTATGAAAATGACGGGATGTCGATCGACACCATTCAGAAGATGGTGGGACTATCTTGCAGCGTAATCGAGGAGGCCATTCAAAAGAAAACCACAAAAACCATTGAGAAGAGCCATTACGCGTTCTATGATACGGTAAATGGCTCATCTGGCGTCTTTACTTCATGGGATGAGATCCGGCCTCACGTAACGGGGCAGAAGGGGCGTCTTCACAAGGGGTTCACCTGTGAAGAGGATGCTCACATCTGGATTGCGAACCAGGACCCTCCAGTGCCTTCGATGCCAACGGTACCTACCGTGTACAAGGAGCCCGAGCTCTCTCCGGAACAGAAAGAGGCCTTTGACGCAATTCGTGCGGGTGAGTCCGTCTTTCTCACAGGGCCCGGTGGCACAGGAAAGACCTTTCTGATCGATCACATTCGCAAGGAAATCGTAGGAAAGGTGATTGCTGTAACAGCCCTCACAGGATGTGCCGCACTTCTTCTGGGATCCGATGCAAAGACGATCTTCAGTTGGGCGGGGATTGGAATCGGAAAGGACTCGCGGGAGAAGTATGTAAACCAGCTCCGGATGATGAAACATTTGACTAAGCGGTGGCGAGATACAGACATACTGATCATCGATGAAGTGAGCATGATGACCCCGGAACTCTTAGAGCTTCTCGAGTATCTTGGCCGTACGGTGAGACCAAAGTCGCGCACCGTCTCTCCTCTTCCCTTTGGTGGCCTCCAGGTTGTTCTTGTTGGCGACTTTCTCCAGCTGCCTCCGGTGGAGAAGGGAGAGCAGCAGTTCGCTTTTGAGAGCCCGGTGTGGAATCAGAGTGTGAAGCGCACAATCCAACTCAAGCGTATCTATCGCCAGACGGACACGGCCTTCCAGAAGGTCCTCGATGAGGCGCGCACAGCCACTCTCTCCGCTGCAAGCTATGCCCTTCTTGAGTCCAGAATGAATCTGCCGTGGAAGGATGAGCTCATCAAGCCGACACTTCTCTTCACTCGTCGCGCCGCTGTTGATGCAATTAATCAGAATAGCTTGGCCAAACTCACCGGGGAGACACAGACATATACCTGCAGAACACTTCCCGTAAAGTGCGCTCCCTCGGAGATGGCCAAGGTCGTGGAGAAGATGGACAGAGATGCGAACTATGTTGTGGACCTCTCTCTCAAAGTGGGTGCACAGGTGATGCTTCTGAAGAATCTGGAGCCGGAAGCTGGGCTTGTAAATGGAAGCCGTGGAGTCGTGGTAGCCTTCCAAGAATTCGCTCCCTATCTGCCAAAGGTCCAGTTCAAGACGTGTACTCGTCTCATCAAGCCGGAGATCTGGGCATCTAACCATGAGCCTCCCATTCAGCGGGAGCAGATTCCTCTCCGCCTCGCCTATGCGCTTACCATTCACAAGGCACAGGGTGCATCTCTAGACTCTGCCCTCGTTGACATCGGAGACAGTACCTTTGAATATGGCCAGGCCTACGTGGCTCTCTCACGGGTGCGAAGCCTCGAGGGCCTCTATGTACACGATCTCTCACCAGCAGCCTTCAGGGCGCATCCAACCGTGAAGGCGTTTTACGAGGGAACCTATGTTCGCAAGCCTCCTACGCCTCCGCCCACCACAATTCCAGACCTTAACGTCGTGACTTTTAATGTCCAACGACAAACCACCGGAACCTTCGTGGACGAGGAAGTGGACGCACCTCCCGTTCCCTCGAGAACCACCTTATTTGGTAAAAAGTAAAGGCACCGCATAAAATTAACGGCACGTAAGTAAAAGTTGCTTTTTTAAGCAAATGACAACTCCTTTCTCACCTACCAGTACGGTGTCCTTTTCAAAGATGGAAAATGAGCAACCTACCATTCCCGCGACTGAATTAAAGGCTAAAAAGTCTCCGGTTATTCGTTCTCGTAAGGGCTCGATGCATGCAGAGCCCCCGCCACTGGCCCTTGAGCCCACTACTCCTATGGAGCCACTAAAGCCCGAGCCTCTTCTCTCAGGCTCCGAGGACCGCCTCGTTCTCTTTCCCATCAAGCACCACGATCTCTGGCTCCGGTGCAAGCAGCAGCAGTCGGTTATCTGGCTTGCAGAGGAGATTGACGTGAGCAAGGACATGAAGGACTGGGAGAAGCTCAGCCCGAATGAGCGCCACTTCATCAAGAATATCCTCGGCTTCTTCGCGGGCTCCGACGGTATTGTGATGGAGAATCTGGCGACACGGTTCTCACGAGAGGTGATGTGGCCCGAGGCCCGCTACTTCTACGCGAACCAGAATTACATGGAAGCCATCCACAGTGAGACCTACAGTCTTCTCATCGATACGTATGTTACGGATAAGCAGGAGAAGCATGACCTTCTCCACGCCATTGACACGATTCCGTGTGTGAAGAAGAAGGCGGACTGGGCCCTGCAGTGGATCAATTCACCGGACGCTGATTTCGCCACTCGCCTCATTGCTTTTGCGGCCGTCGAGGGCATCTTCTTCAGCGGTGCATTCTGCGCCATCTTCTGGATGAAGCAGCGCGGCCTCATGCCGGGCCTTACGCTCTCCAATGAGTTTATTGCGCGCGACGAGGGGATGCACACGGACTTCGCGTGCCTCCTGTACAGCAAGATCGTGAATCGCCTCGACAAGAAGAAGGTTCACAAGATCATTCGTGATGCGGTGAAGATCGAGAAGCAGTTTATCACGAAGTCGCTCCCGTGCGAGCTCATCGGAATGAACGCGGACCTTATGTCGAAGTACATTGAGTTCGTCGCGGATCGTCTTCTCGTACAGCTGGGCTATCCGAAGGTGTATCGCGAGGCGAATCCGTTCGACTTCATGGAGCGCATCAGCCTCGAGAACAAGGATAACTTCTTTGAGAAGCGCGTGAGCACATACGCAAAGGCGGCTTCTGGAAAAAAGACGGAGGACATGCAGTTCAAGATGACGGCAGACTTCTGAGCGTCCAGTAAAAATTGAAAATACACACAATTTTATGTAAGGTAACAAATGAGTCTCGTTGCAGAGTATAACTCTAGTTCTTCGGAACTACACGGCTTCACGCTCGGGTACTGCACGTTCTTTTCACAGTTTACACTTGAGCATAATTCTGCATTTGGTGGCAGTGAACCGAATACATTCTGCTGGAATTATAAAATGCTTATGGGCTACGTGCATAATTATAATCATCTAGTCGACTTTATCACAGAACAGCTTATCTGGATTTATTCTAAAGAGACACAGGAGAATGCAAAAAAGAACCCTCGGCAGGTAAGGGAGGAGTGTCAACGACGGATCAACTTCTTTGTGCTGAAGCTACAACAAAAAGTTGGTTCAGGATATGATGGAAAGGCGCACTTCTATCTGCGAGATATTCGCAATCTAGCCTTTCTGTGTTTGAAGACATAACAAATCAATCCTCCTCATAATGCTGCATAGCAGGGGGAATCTGTTTCAAACAAGACCCTGCGATTCGATTCGCCATCTCCTCCCAGATCTTCTTCCCATTTTTGTCTGCATCAAGGGCGAGCTGAAGACACCGAATCTTTTCTGAAATATTGTGATTGGGGAGATGTATTGCCCTCTGAAGATAAAGCCCATTCTCGGAGGAATACCAGTCCTTATAGCGATCGCGCATCTCCTTTAGAAAGTCCTCCTTCTCTGCATTCGTCGAAAGACAGAGAAAGGCGATTGAGAGAGACTCGTTGCTTACCATTTTTCCATTGGTACTCAATGGCCCTCAAAGTTCAATTTTAGGCGCAGCAAAAAATTGAGACATCCGTGTGGCACGCCGCCGTTAATGCAGCGCGAAGTACTCGATGGCGTCCCCTTCTGGTGCGATAAGGAGAACAAAGTCTACGCCTACGATACAGTCCAGCCCCCACTCTACCTCGGTACAAAAAGTGGAGAAGGAGGAGTTACCCTCATCCCAGGGTGGAGAGAAGCCTATAGCCAACGCCTTTCCACATGGAGGGCCGACCTCAAGTCTAGGAGTCGGAAACCCAAGTCCTGAGTCCATTCTTGATTCAAGAAAGAACTCACGACGAACACTTCGCGTAGATGCAGGAGTTGTTGCCTATTTCGGAAGCATGTTACGGGAGATGAAGATGTCGCTTAGGAACCTGTCGTAGGCGGGTTGCACTGCCGTCCCATTCTTCCGAGGAGATACTGCATGCGCTCCCAATCACTCTTAAATGTATACACCTCCGTCTTTCCCGCGGCCACCTTTGCCGCATCATACGCCTTTTTTTGCTCATACACATTATTCGCAGCCGTCTGGGCTGCAATTGTATCATACACAAAGATAGTGGGAACTGCTACGGGGCATCCACAGGGATATATGTTTCCCGACATTCTACATGTAGAAAACATTTTTAATCCTTGCTCACGGCGTTCCAATAAGTAGCGAGCTCAGGATACACGGTATAATGTAAGAACTGCCCCTTCGTAAACTTATTTCTTTCAGTGAAATCCGTATAGGTGTAATAGACCTTGTTAGCACCCTCGTGACGAAGAGTACTCACGTTACTATTATAAATCTGAATACGACTAAAGGTGGTCCACGACGTTTTATTATAAATAAGTTCACTATTTGTGATGCTCTTAATACTTGACACAGCCGCATCGTAACATATATTGAGTTCGTCGGGCATTTGCTACCTTATGATCTTAAAATTTAGATTTTAAGATTCACCCAATACAGATGAAAGACGGAGATCTCCTCGTCTTTTCAGGGGTCCGCGGGCACTCTCCATTTCAAACAGAACTCGCCCTCACAGAAGAAACCAAGAAGCGGGGACTGATGTATCGCGACGGCCTCCCGAAACACATGGGCATGTTTTTTCTGAATACAGATCCTCCGAAACGTCGGAGTATGTGGATGCCCAACATGCGCTTTCCCCTCGACATTGTCTGGCTCGACGGGACCCTGAAGATTGTGAGTATCCGCTACGACTGCGAACCATGTACCTCGACTGGCGACTGTCCCTCGATCTCCTCTATAAAGAAGTGCCAGCATGCGATCGAGTTCGCGGCAGGGGAGGCCAAGGCCCTCGGGCTCAGGGAAGGGGATCGTCTGAAGCTGGCGCAAAATTGATACCAGTGATTGCAGAACCGACGACATTACAGGTACCGGTGATACCATAGTATGACCTACGTAAATCCACACAGTCCGTACATTGATCAGAAGATCACCGCTCTCCGAAAATCAACGCGGTGGGCCACAAAGATCGTAGATACAACACATGCAGAGTTCATTCGTGACTTTAGTTCGAATGTGTTTACGAACTTTATTCGGGAGACATTCAGTGCCACCTATCTGAAAGATCATCCCTGTTCTGATTGCAAGAAGCCATCAAAAGAGCGATGCCATGGAGTTGGTGAGGAAAGGCCGATTCTGATTCAGCGTGCACTCGAACGAGTGTATCCGGACATGTCGGTACCCGTTTCGATCAAGGATATTCTTATCGCCTTTCTCGAGGAACATAAGACGACAAAGTTCACATTCAAATGCACGGAATGTCATAAGAAGGAAGGCATAAACCAGAACCACAATTCCTAGGAAGTACGATGGGAATTGACACTGTTTCCCTTGAGGCACTTTTGATTGCACAGACATTGAGAAAACGGTCGTCCAAGGCCCTCATGCTTGGCCGCCAGTCTATTTATGCCCATGCAATGGAAAGTATACCTATTCTTATGAAGTACACAGGAGTCCCTGCAGGATCCGCATCCACTGTTCTCTACGAACGATATGCAGAGCCTCTTTTTAAGTTTCTTTCTTATACGACAATCGATTCCCTCGACTACTCAGACTATGAGGGTGCAACTCTCATTCATGATCTGAACAAGCCGCTTCCCCCATGGTCAACAAAGTACGACTTTGTGTTCGACGGGGGAACAATCGAGCATATTTTTAATGTGGCGCAAGTGCTTGAGAATATCGTGAACCTTCTCGAAGTTGGCGGCATCTTTCTCAGCGTAACGATGAACAACAACTATTCGGGCCATGGAATCTACCAGTTCAGCCCCGAGTTCTTTCTTTCGACCATGAGGCCCCAGTATGGAATGCAGATTCTCAAACTTTACTTGGCAAAGATGGGCTCTCCCTTTGAGGAGTGGATTGATATAACGGAGAAGATCAAGAAGATGTCTGGAACGATCTACACTCCTTTCGGCGCAGCGGAGACTTATTTAGTCTGTATTGCGGAGAAAGTTTCGGAGACGAGGGACAGCTTTCTCACTGTGCCCCCCCAGCAGTATTCGTACGAGAATGAATTCTGGATTAAGTCTAATGCAAAGTAAAGAGATAGAGCAGCTGATTCATCTCCCCCAGCATCTCGTCGCGGATATTAATGAGATCGGTATCCGTCTTCTTGAGGCCTTTTGTGAGATCCTCCACGAGATACTGGATAATACCCTTCACGTACTTCACCATCTGCTTCTCAGATAAATTCTTCACATGAACGACCCCTGTACGAGCGGTCATGTGAGGGCGGCCATATTTCCCCATATAGACCTCCACGTACTTGTCGATAGACTCATCGAGGGCGGAGACCGCATCGTCGGTCGCCTTGTGGCGAGGATACATCTTCGTCTGCCAGTGATAGAGCTTCACTTGCTCGCGAAGTTGAAAGAAAAATTGAACATCGACGCCGCTCATTCTCTAGTCTATGTGCAGTATTTGTGCATCTGTACTCGGATCGTCTGTGCTCCATCATGAACCCCCGTCATGTCCTCTTCGTAAGTCTCTTTGGTGCGAGTTTTGTGCGACTAATGGACACACTCCACTCACATGTCCAGACCGAATTGAGAGAGAAGCATCTTCGTCCTTCGGACCTTCGTCCTTCGGACCTTCGTCCTTCGGACCTTCGTCCTTCGGACCTTCGTCCTTCGGACCTTCGTCCTTCGGACCTTCGTCCTTCGGACCTTCGTCCTTCGGACACCCGGAAAGTAGTCCCACCAATGTCGCCATATTCACCATTCCCCAAAGCGATAAAGCCGTCCGATCGGTTCTGAAACTCTATGGCGGGTCTCTCTCTGGAATCCAGACAGAGAACCGAGTTCGTCTTAAGAAGATTCTTACCTCAAAGCAATTCAACTATAAAGTTGTATAAAGATAGATGAAGAGCAGAAGAGTAAGAAGACATAGACGTCGTTTCAACAAGACGGCCAGAACCATTCGTGGACGGGGAACTCGCCCCACTCACGCGCTTCCGCAGTCGGGTGGAGGTATCGTCCCCTCAGCCTATGAGCGTTACGCGGTCGTCGATGTACGTCCAGATGCAGATGAACCGGATTCCGTCGCCACTGCAATGCGCCTTCCTATCGCCGAGAAGCTTTTAGGGAGCGACCCCTCCGCTTCCGAGTAAATCCGCCTTTCATATACTTGAGAAATCCATTCCAGTATTCACTCTTTTCCTCCTTTTTCAATTCTTCATGGAGCTGGTCACTAGAAAGTTTTAGATATTTTTCTCTAAGTTCCTCATATTTATTATATATATTCAGTTGCTTTTTAATAGTTAATCTTTTCTTAGAACTATCCTTTAGATAGTCTGCAACTTGGAAATACTTTCTTCTCCTATCCTCTAGATTCTGCCTCATCAAGAACCGTTCATAATTTTTTTCTGCAATTATTTGATTGTAAGCTGCGCGCACTTGCGCGTTCGCCTCATGGGTTGTCAGTTTTCTTGTATTCGTTTTGTTGTAGCCAGCAAGCTTAAGAAGATTCCCATATCTGTACCCTTGTAGACTATTTTTATATTCTTCTAATTTCTTCTCCATCACTACTTAGAAGGCATAAAGTATTTTTAATTAGAGCTCAATAGGATGGTGAAGGGAAATACAACGGGAGGTAAGAACTATAAGAAATCAAAGCATGGAACGGCAACGAAGCCGCCCTATCTTGAGCGCGCGGCCGACCAGATGTATGCACGCGTCGTTCGCAATATGGGAAATCGGAATGTCCAGTGCCTCTGCAATGATCTACGAACGCGCCTCTGCCATATCCGCGGCGTGATGAGAAATCGTGTATGGATTAATCCAGGAGACTATGTACTGATTAGTATTCGGGGGCTCGCCACAGAAGAGAATAAGGATACTGAAAAGGCCGATATTCTTGCAAAGTATGATGCAGATCACCTTCACCGTCTCCGAGGTGAGTCTGATATCAATGCCCGGCTTTTTGCCCCCATCGAGGGAATCGATGGAAAGGTGGCGATTGAAGAAGAGGATGGTATTGAGTTTGATCAAGGAGAAGAGGTGGATCCAGAGGCAGAGGTGAACGTGGACGCTATCTAGCTTTGTGACTAACCGGTAGCGGCTAAATTGTCTATAATAAATGATGCCTTCTACAAAATGGAGGAGGCATCTTTTGAACAACAGTTTGGGTCTCTTCTTGAAGAGCCCCCCTTCCAGTTCTCTGGACTGAATCACACGGCCCCCTTCCAGACGTCCGTAAATAATTTTCTGTCTAGACAGCTCTACGAGATTCGGGCAACATCCTCCACGGCACCGTCCGATCTGTCGAAGAGTTGGAAACGGCGGCTCCGCGAGTTTATACAGACAAAGGCAAATACACTTCTTGAACCTCTAACGAAGTCGATCTCATCCCACCCGACCCTTGGACCGGCAGAATATCTGATCCGCAGATTCGGGCACAAGAATTTCCAACCGAACAATCGGACCCTTGAACATATTCTGAAAGATCTGTCTGGATCTTCTCTTCAGGAAGAAATCGGTGCTATTCTCGATTCGATCACAACAACGGGTGTCCAGAGATACCATGATGAAACCCAATCCCTCTATGATCTCTATAAGGAGGCAGGTGAACGTGTACTGCAACAGGAGTCGATTCTTAAGATACGCCTAACCCTGTTTGATAAGTTGCAAGATCAGCTGGCTGGTCTCAGCGACCTCCAGGATAATGAAGAATTTAAGAGTCTTTCAGAAAGTATTGAAAAATACTTAGAAAAGGTCTTTGAGAATAATTCAATTAAGGAGGCGTATGAAACTGTAATTGATTCCTATCGCCGATTCAATTACATACGTGATGTGCTCGTGGTTCGGAGATCGTCGTCTGCAATTGAAAATGAGCCGATCTGCAGCATCTGTTGCGAAGAACCGATTATGTACTGCACGAGCCCATGTGGACATACGTATTGCAATACGTGCATACGTAAGCAGGGGTCCAGCTGTTTCATCTGCAGAGGGACCATCAGGGATCGTGTGCGACTGTATATGGCTTAACGTCGTGACTCTTTTCTATCATATGAACTTAAAAATAAGGAAGCTCTTTGAGCTTCTTTATTTCTGAATATCACCGGTAACGGTGTCTGCGAGTAGCCTTCTTTGCCTTTCCCTTTCTGTTTCTACGGGTCTTTGAAGCGCCTCCACGAAGGGAATCTTTCTCTATTTCGTGGAAATCTACTGCTTTAAAGTTTTCTACACGAGGCGATTCTGTAGACTCTACCTCTTCTTTACAGGCATTAATTTGATCACCAGAAATACCCTCAAAGGATGAATAAAAATTGATGAAATGGGGGGTATTTTTTAATACCATAGTATATTCTTCTTTATTTAACTTATTGTATAGAGCAAGCAACTTTTGAGATACAGGCCTTGCTGTTACCCCTGGGCCAAGCAATCTATAGTTTATTATCATTGTTTGACGATCTACCGGATTCACACCGGTTAATTTAGCAAATATTTTATTACTTTTTTTTCTTATTAATCGTTTTGAATCGGGTGGATGCGTGTCATAGTTAATAAAAAAGGTAAATAGTGTACCTATCTTAAAATCTTCAAACTTGTCCATCTGAATAGTGTTCGTTGGATTGAAATCAGGATCTTGTATACCTGTATAATTTACACCTGGTCTGGTTATTCCACTTCTAAGATTATTTCTTGCAGAAAAGTACTTATCAATCTTATTTTTATTAACATAGTATCTCCAATTGTTGCCGAGTTTTAAGCTATCATGAAAAAAGGGATCAGTTAATCTTTTTGCAGCTTCTCGTCTAGTAGGGTCACCACTCATTCTTCTATAGTGGTACAAAGATAATTTATTCAACAACAATCTCATATTCATTCGGCCGTAGAAAGACTACCTTGAGGGCATCTCCTTGCTCTTTAGAGAGTCCATAGACCTCAATGGCTTTCTCAACCACCTTTTCCGCGACTCGTATCCAATACGCCTCAAGAAAGTCCTTCCCTTCCTTCACGCGAGGATCCATCCATATAGACACGGCTGATTCCCTCGCCAATTTTTCTACTCACCAGTAACAAGAGGAAGATGGCAAGAAAACAACGGAACACAACCCGAAAACAGCGGGGCGGGGCGGTAGAAGGGCTCTATACTGTTGTGAAGGACCCCATGTTTGAGCAAAAAAAGAAGGAATATCTTTTAAAGCGATCAGAGGATATCGACGCCCTGCGATCAGAGATCAAACGGTTTGAGGACCCGAGTGAAATAAAGACGGAGTTTGCGAGAGAGAAGCCCCAGGTGTCTGTTGAAACTGAAAAGGCCACGCTCAAGAAAACGAGAGAAGACTACGACAGGCTTCAGACACTTATCACCGCACTTGAAAACGGTACACCGACGCAACCTGCCGCTGGAACAAAATGGTTTGACTCATATCGTGACATGGTGAGCCGCCTTGCCCTTTACCGGAAAAAGGAGGCTGATGTGGACGATGCATCTAAAAAGAAACACATCGAGATTGATGCATCTCCTGATTCCAATCAGAAAGTGAAAGACACCCTCTATTGGGACAATTTTTTCATAACTGAAAAGAATGTTGCAGCGGCAGCAGGGGATGAACAGCAAGTTCAGCTAGACGCCCTTCTCAAAGACTACAAGGAAAACATCCTTTCAACAAGCAAAGCCGATCTTGAAGAGGCCCGTGTAGCCTATCAAGCGGCAAAGGATGCGATTGAGTTAAAGCAGGGACAAGTAGATGCAAGTTATCAGGAGTTTGTGAAGGAGAGGGAAGTCGACATTACCACATATAAGGGACGTCTTGTAGAAATACTCACGGAAACAAAAACCTTCTTAGAAAACAATCTCGTCGCAGAAACGAAGCAAGAGCTTGCAAGCCTTAATGAGAAATCAAAAATAGAACTCATCGACATAAAAAAGAGAAGCGATGGAGAGATCTATGATGCAACGCTCGAGGCCACAACGGGCCAGTTTGATTGGCAACGAAAGCGCGCGGAGCTCCGTTTACCCGATCTTCATACGGATGCAGAAAAGGATCGCGCAAACCTACTTCAGAAATACAAGGAATATGAGGAGAAAATATTGGCAGATGCAGAACTTAACTGGAACTCCATCCAAGATATCTATTTTGAGGATTTGAAGACAAAGAATAGCTGGGCCGCTGTGAAACCACCGATGTACTTTGATATTATAGCGGATTCATCCAAGAAGCAAGCCGAAATTAAGAAGGCGCAAGCAGATATCGCATCGTTTGAGCCTACACGGCAGGTGGTGGAGGATTCCCTACGACAGGAGGGGGCCGCAAAGCTTGCACTCGATAGCGCAACGACTAAAGAAGCGATCGAGGCGGCGAAGAAGACATATGATGCTGCAAAGGCGTCGGCGGACAAGGCACGAGCGGATGCGGCGACGGCTGTCCAGATGAAACAGGATCTCGCAGCAAAAGAGGGTATGCTCCATGCAGACAGGGAGGAGGCGCTCTTGAAGAGAGAATCAGGGGCCTCTATTCAAGAAATCAAGGTCCCCGAGGACACGGGTCCACTGAAAGAAGTGATTGGCACAGCAGGAGGTATTCTGGAAAGCCTCCCTATCCAATATACATCTACACCCGAGTACGCGAAAGCTCTTGAAGCAATTGCGAATGCTAGGGCACTTCTTGCGAGCATGTCATAGGACCTTTTCATGATTAATCTCATTCATCATGGAATACCACGCGTCCACACGCCCCGTTCGCAGATAACAGGGGTCGATTGCGTTCACCTCCTCGACGCTCTCGTTTGATGTGAGAATCAACACTACATTTTTATAAAGCGCCATATCATCCATGAATGTGTTGTATGTGCTTTTATTGTAGACGGATGTCTGTACATTTTTATGAAGAGTAATTTCATTGGCGTGAACCTGGCGAATGAGTGTATTTACTTCTTCAATCACAATTACAAGAGGCCTCTTTTCATCGTACTCAACCTCGGCTTCGCGTACGAGGTTGTGGAGAGAATCTCCAGGATTTGTTGGATTAAATGTATGGCAGAAAGAGCCCTTGAGTTCTTTGGCAAGGAGAAGTCCGATTGTACTTTTTCCGGCGCCACAGATTCCATGAAGAAACACTGTCGCCCGACCTTTCTTCTCAAAGATCGAGGTGATATCGGAGAGAATACGGATCTGATCACCTCGCGCCACTAGATCGCTCACTTCCAGTGTTCGCCGCGTATAATAGATCGACATATAGTTTCCTGTACGCCCATAGAGGGTAATCGTCTCCTTCTCTTTCACTACGTGTGAAGTCGCATTGGGTGCACTGAGTATAATCTCATCATTCGCGACGAGTCGATCAAAAAGGGGGCGTGTTGTGAGAATATGGATTGAAGATGAGATTCCATCAGTGCGATCACCCATGCTATAGTATCCGAAGCATCCCCAGCCGATGAAACTTCCGGCTGGATATACTTTTCCGTGTTGGAATGAAGTCCGTGTAGAGATTGTTGTTTTATCAAGATACCGAAAGATTTTCTTTATCTTATCTTCATCATTTTGTATACTATAAAATCCAATCCGAATGAAGTGCAGCAAGAAAAGGAGTGGTTCAGCAAGGAATGATATACCGACTAGGAGGCCGCTCAGAAGAGACCACATCTACCGTATATCTCATATCGAGTTTAGACCAACGAAAAAGTTGACTTGCCGTTGCACCTAGTATATACAACCATGCCTTACATCATCTATGTTGTGATCGAGAACGGGGATCCGTACCCGGTCGCCTACAACACTTACGTTGCCGCGGTGGCTGCCGTGAAGTTGAAGCACAAGGAAGAGATCGATGAGGAGCTGAGGTGGCTAGAGGATAACCCTGGGCAGCATGGTTGTAATGATGTCGATGTTCCTGAGGCGGCGTCTAGTATCTCACGGCTCTATATTGAGAAGGGAATCCACATTGAGATCCATAGACTCCCTGTCGTGTAAAAACAAACTGCCTTGTTCATCGCCTACTTCCTTTCTTTTTTAGCGGTGGCTGCGGCACAGGGGGTGTTCGAGTGTCTCTGGAATTAGCCACACGTCTGCTGGATGCGCTGTTGGTGAGGGAAACCCCGACTGTGCGTTTATCCAAGCGAATTCGGCGGCGATTTGCGCGGCCATCCTCCCGAGCTGGGAAATCGTGAATGGACCCGCGGGGGCGTGCAATCTTCGCGGGACATCGTACGGCTGCATCTATGCGACGGGGGCTTTTTCGACAACGGATACGTTTTGCTGCGCACTTGGACCGGCTGCTGTTCCCACTGCTTCCGCCACAGCAACGGCAACAGCTTCTACCACTGCTCTTGCTTCTGCTCCCGTCACAAGAAGTGGATCTCCTTCTATCACAACAAGTGGATCTCCTTCTGTAAGCGCCTCGCCTTCAGTATCAACAACATATTCTGCAACTGCGGTACCCACATCTTTTGCATCTGCGGTACCCACATCTTCTGCATCTGCTTCTGCCACTGCCACTGCATCTTCTTCTACAATGCCCAGCCAGAATATAACTCTATATAACTCGACCTCAAATACAAAATCCCTTTCTTCAGCCTCTTCTACATTAACTGCTGATGCCGCGGGAGGTATTGGTGTAGCAGTTTCTGTAGTCGTATTTTTATGTTGCGCTGTCTTCTTCTATCGCAGGAGACCCGCGGATAAGATACTTCTTCCTTTACCGGTTGAGCGCCGCAAGTCAACCACGGAGCGCCGCAACTCGGTCGTCGAGGAGGAAAAGAAAGAGAGGCGGCCTTCCATGGTGATTCGCTCGGCTGTATAAATTCGGGGGGTATATATAGAATGGCTGGAACTGGAGGAACGAATAACAATAATGATCTTCCTC
>Ga0136642_1000579_pt1 | contig 18240 bp, 19 predicted proteins | sample LowCatLa1302831Y_FD_115313 | JGI IMG/M metagenome (GOLD analysis project Ga0136642, IMG submission 115313) | Freshwater microbial communities from Lower Cathedral Lake, Yosemite National Park, California, USA - 13028-31Y | ecosystem: Environmental > Aquatic > Freshwater > Lake ... | reverse complement strand
ATCTGTTGTCCCCCACGAACACTCAATTCATTATTGCCCGCATCGTTGAGATCGGTTCTTTCGTGAAGCTTTTCAGCTAACTTTTTAATTCTTTCAAATGTGTCATCGGGTATCGTATCAATACCCATAATTAACGGATTAAAAAATGCATATTTCATTGTACTTTATCCTTACTTAACTTGTATATCATTATAGCACGGTCCAGGGCCTTTTGTAAAGTCACATTGGTTTTTGCTTCTCGCCGAATTTCACCCCAGAGTTTATTTTCCATTATGTGATCGCGGATTGGTCTGCCATCACCTGTTCGTGGATCAAACTTTGGATCCTCGTGATCATAATCCCATCCTACTACTGTACGTGTATTTGGATCTGCGCCGAATTCTCTGGCATAGACTACATTATCTACACGTTCGTGTATATACTGTGTATTAGGTTTAAGACTGCCCATATTATAATATCTTACTTAGATCAATGATTTCGCTTTGTCTACTAATTTCCTTGCAAAAATAAACACAATCTGGCTTATCGCCTTGGAACAACGGAGTCGATAATAGTTGATTATTTTTCATCTTAGGAAAGTACCATTTAACATCATTGTAAAAATTTACAATTTCTATTTTTTTAAATTCAACTCTAAACGAGCTTAGTGGATTAAAACACAGTGCTTCAAAGCCACGGTCGTTTAAACTTGTTAATGGTAAAATTTCAATATCACAACCACTTGAACTATCACCTACTGCTATGTGCCAATCTATAGGCATAGTAACTTGATGTCCGCCTATATTGAGAACCATTGCTGGTGCGTTAAATGATTCTAAAAATATCAACGGCATAAAGAAAAAATCTGGTTCTTTAGGATCACTATTGTCTAGCACCGCGAATCTACATTCTTCGTCTACTTCTTCTGGAAGATTATCCAGTAAAAATGTTTTATTTTCTAATGTTAATATTTGCATATTCCTTATGTATTCCTGTTTATAATGGACTTGATTTTATTATAACCGGTATTTTGACTGAGTGAAAAATCCCATCTATCAAATTTCTCTGCAAATATTTCCGGAGTCATAATATCAAGTTTTAGATCCCAATCCCGTTCTATCAAGGGCACAAGTTGTGCCAAAGGTGTTCCACCTCTAATTGTTATTAATTTTGATTCTTTTGGTTTTTTAATAAGTGTATTAATGTTAGCCTGATATTGATATCTAAATTCCGTAACAGCCGGAATCAATGTAAATTCTTGTGGATGTATCTGCGACCATACTGGTTGTACCCATAGCCATTCAATTGGTTCAGAACACCATATCCACCATGGATTATGAAATTTTACGTTTATATAATCGGGCCATGCGCCGGGCGCTTGTATAGGTAAATCGTGTCCTGTTGAATGTTCACCGTATCTTTTCCCCATGCCCGATTTAATATGACCTGTATTATCGGCATTTACTAGTACTTCATAATCTGCCCAAGCAGGTATTGTAAATCCGCAATTATACAAATCTGTAAGACCAGGGCATTGTTTAACTGTTCGTTCGCCATTGATCTTTGCTGGTAGAGAATTATACCAAGACGGTAGCGTATTTCTAGTTTTGGTGATGGGAAATAGGTCTATTAATTGGCCTATCGGTGCGTATGCTTCTACAATTATTTTTTTCTTTTTGTTAAAAAACATTATCGTTGCCAGTCCGTTTTTTCAATAGTAAATGGGTATTTGGCATCCTTGTAAAATTTCTTACGTTCAGTGAGATGTCTTTTTGCATACTTGCAAGTGCTAGTTATATCCCAAATTTGTACAAAATCTTTATCTTCCGCTTTTCTAATACCTCGCCCAATTGATTGTATAACCCTAACAAAGCTCTTTCCGGGCTCAAGAAGAACCATATTAAAAATCCTAGGGATATTAATACCAACAGCGGCCACACCAAAAGTCGCCACAATAATCTTGTTATCATTTGTTTTAATTTCATCATATTCTTCTTTTCTATCTTTGGTCTTAACTTCGCCTGAGATAAAAACTGCTTCTGGAATCTCATTAATTAAAAATTTGCCCGAATCAATTCTGTTGACTAGAACGAGTGTATTACCTGATAGTGATATTTTTTTAATTAATTTTGATAGGTAAATCATCCTGTCGTCATCAGTGACAAGATATTTTAATTCTTCTGGATAACTGCTGAATTCTTTCAAATCCATTAATTGGACTACTTTAACATGACAGTCACTTAACACACCTTTAGTTTGTAACTCGTGTGCTTGTATGCTGTGAATTACCGGGCCAAGGCTTGCAAAGATAGCTTCAAATTCGTGTGCTTCTTTGGGTACAGTGCCTGTTAATCCCCATCGAATTGGTGCATTACACAGATTCTGTGTAAGTAAATTTTTCAACACATCTGCTTTGGCCATGTGTACCTCGTCAACGATGACTGTCTTAACTCCGTCAAGAAATTCTGCTAGTGTTACAATATCATGTTCTTGATTCTTTGATTTTTTATCCAATATATTAAGACTTTGCCAAGTGCAAATTGTATGGGTTTTATTAAGGTCCTTGCGATCTCCATAATAGACTCCCACGTCCAAACCGCAATTAATAAAATCTTCTTCTGTTTGCTCTACCAAACTCTTGTTGGGTACGATTGTAATTGTACGACCAAAGTTTTCACATAGTCTGCTCAAGGTTGCAGTGATAATTGTTTTACCGGCACCGGTAGCTACTTCCTGTAAAGCCTGGGGATTTTTAAGAAAATTATTAATTACATCCAATTGATAGTCACGTAATTTGATAGGCTGACCTGCTTGCTGATGACCCGCTGGCCAGCAACGTTCTCCCCAAAAATCTTCAGTAACTTCTGGGAATGTCAGCTTAATCGGGTCTCTTAAATCTTCTACTTCTTCCAGCGAAATTCCCATGCTATGTAGTATTTGCATGACTTTTTCTAACTGGTTCAAATAGCCATTGCCACCAAGGCCGAATAGGCTTACAGTACCGTCCCATCGGCCTAATTTATATGCAGGATGGTATCTTGCGTAAGGTGCAAAGAACTTAAATGCATTGGCCAATTTCTTTCGTGCATCCAACTCAAGCCCTTCAATCTTGATGTTAACTTCGTCTTTTATAATTAATTTTACAATGCCCATGTACTGGTAGCCCATCCTGTGTTATTATCAAATATGCTTGGCTTATCTGCGTAACTGATGATTAAATCACATCGGTTACTATAAACTGCTGTCTTGCTATGACGCAAGTTACTACCTAACACTATAACACTTTTTGGTGCCCAGTTGCAATCTTTTAGGAAAAATTTTGGTAATTTTCCAGCTTGCACTCCGGCAACATTAGTGTCACTGTTTAGTGGTGCGTTGTAGTGATTGTCTTGGATGAATGAATTAAAAATTTTGCCATTTGTATCGTTTGGTAATCTAAAGTATATTCCGACACCTTTAGAAATTTCATTTTTTTCCAGGGAAATTTGAAGATTTTGCAAATTTTTATTACATACTGTTACATCATAACTATCAAAAACAATTAGCAAAGGCAGTCTATGCAAAATTTTTAAATTTTTCACTAGGTCGGTTAAACTATGACGACTCGAGTCGATCCACAATTTTTGCTGTGTTCTATAAATTATCAAATCTTCCAAATTTTCGTCATTTTTTCCGGTTTTTTCGGTCAAATAATGATAACGTGTTCTTCTATCATAAATTAATGATCTGTTGTTTGTTGCATCAATACCCACATCAGTTACAAATGCATTTTTTACAACATCTAATAAATTTTCACCAAAAATAAATTTTTCACACTCTTTATTAAATGTCCATTTTTTGATAATTTCGTAAAAATCCTGGATTTTTTGGTCAAATTCGAATTTATGGGGTTGAAGTGTTTCGACAATGCTTACAATATTTTTTTCTGTAAGGTCGATACTGATTAATTTTGTACTGAAGGTTACCACTCCACCCTCAATGACTTTTCCGAGACTTTGTATTGTTTTTCGTATAGTGGAACCATGGGAAAATTCGACAAAAATAGCAGATTCTCTGTCTTTTAGTGTTTTTATATAAACTCGTTTTGTAACGTCCACAATTCTAAAATTCTTTGACCAGGTTGGCTGATTTAAAATTTGTGCAATATCGGATTCGACAGTCAAAAACTGATTTTCGTATTGATATAAAATTTTAAGTAATAATCTGCCTTGATTTTCAGTGATAAAAATAGGACTATTTACAGAACTGGATAAACTTCGCAATACTTTAGCATCGCGTTTGGAAACATACTCTTCGATGGTAGGAGTAGTATGTGTTGTTATTTTTAAAAGTAATTTGTCTACGGTTATCATAATATATATTATACAGTAAAGATTTTTTAAGTCAACCTTTTTGTACTATATAATTATTTAAGGTGTTTGATGCACCTTTTGAGCAAATTAGTCTTTGCGTTCGATATCGTCTTCAGTGCAAGACTCACCATATTGTACTTCTACAATTTTACATGGCTCGTTATACGGATTATAAATTCTGTGCCAGTCATTTACTGGTATGACTACTTGAGAATGAGTAGTTAATTCGATGGTAGGCAACATATATCCCCCTGGCATACGTTGTTCTACTGCACATTTGCCGGAAGTAACGTGCCAAAATTCATGTCTGAATCTATGTCGTTGTAAACTTAAACTACATCCTGGATTAACTGTAAGCTCTTTAACTTTGGTGCCATCTACCTCATGTAGCACACGATAGTAGCCCCATAGACGTTCTGTTTTAGGTGCTTTCCATTCGGCTAAAATCCAACTTGAACTATTAGCCTTATTTGTGCCGCCTACTCCAAATTTAAATAGCACATCGGCTACTAACATTTCTGGAATATTTCTAGCATTACGATCGCCGCCGTTAGCAAATATAATTTGATCGTTGGGATAAAGTTGCTGTACGTTTTTAATTGCTTCGGTCGCAGTATTATCGTCATCGTTAAACAAGATGACGCCGTCGACCATATTAAGATTTTCTATAATGGCAGATCGTTCGTAACCGGGCATAAATGCTCGACCTTTCTTTCGCTCTAACCAGCTGTCACTGTTAAGTCCAACAATTAACTTGTCGCCTAACTTTTTAGCTTCTTTAAAATACTCAATATGACCACTGTGTAGTGGGTCAAATCCACCCGTTACTAAAACTATCTTCATAAAGTGGCATCTTCCATACCAGCGGTGCGTAATTTAATTACATTTGATAATTGCCATTGCTTAACATCTAATCCTTTAGTGATGCCAAGCCATTTGTTACGTAGTAGAGCAAATTCGTTGATAATTTTTTCAAAGTCTACAACGTCTGCTTCACCTTCAACGAACTTTTCACAGTCCCTTGAAGATAAAGCACGTTGATAGTTTTCTAAATATTTACGAAAGTGTTGACTTTTTAAGCGTCTAAGTTCGATATGCAAGTACTCAAGGATAGCTTCAATTTCTTGTAATTGACTGAATCTCTGTTCAACAATACCAGGCATACCCGCGGCCGCCCGTTCAATATTGCCTTTAATATTCGTGTCTTGACGTGCGCCAATTAACTCATCGTTAAAGTATGACACAGCATCTGGAATATAAGAAATGTCTTTGCTAACCTTGGCGTACCACATATTATTCTAACTCTTTATAGTCGTCATCTTCGTCGGACTCTTCATCCAAATAGTATTCAATTGCTTGATCTAACACACTGTCGACACCACTTGCACCTTCTAATACTCGATCGCTTGTACCAAAATCTGCTAGTAGGTCTACATATCGTTCAGCCGCTACATCAATAATTTTCTTGTCGATGTATTCACTAAACAAGATCCAAATATCTGCTATTTGTGTTTCATTCAACATTTTCGTCCGTCTCCTCTGGAATGGTAATTGTTGCTATTTCAGGTTTGATATGGAATTTTGCCATTATCATATCTAATTTATCATCTTTCCATTCTTTACGGTAGAATTTGAATTCCTCGCCTGTCTCTGGATCAATCCACTTCAAGCGATTACCTTCTTGTTTTAGCAAGCCAGCTTTCTCGCACATATCGACCATTCCTGAGTACGGATTCATGCCTGTCTCGTATGGAATTTTAATTTGTACAGTTTCAAAAGGTTTGCTGTAACGAGTCTTCATGATCTTGCAACTTGCACGAATACCCATCACATCACTTACCTTATTGCCATCCTCATCTTCTTTGAGTTTGAGTTTTTTCATAGCAACAACAATACTAGATGCATAGACGAAACCTTGTCCGCCACTAATCTTGTCATCTGGATCAAACATATCTTGACTTGCGTATGTGTGGTTGGTACATACCATGCCCACATTGTAACTACCAAACATGTTTACACAGTTACGCACCAAACTGGTAAGTGCTTTAGGTTTACGGCCCATATCACCCTTCATGTCACCAGCTTGGAACTGGTTAATGTCAGTAGGGGTAAGCAACATACCCAACGAGTCTATGACAAATAAGACTTTAGGACGCTCTGCCATTTCTTTATACTCTTTCATGAATTCGTGAATGGTTTTAGCCACATCATCGATCATTGCCATGTTGAGTTTAAGAAGCTTGTCTTCGCTAGTATCTACATCAAGTGCGTGTAGCCACTTTTCGTCAAGTGCATTTTCTGTATCGATCAAGATAACATAAATGCCTTGCTTCTGTGCGTTAGCAACCAAATTACCTGAACAGATAAAACTTTTACCTGCGCCAGATTCTCCAGCAAACACAGTTACTTTTCCTAACGGGATTCCTTTGTTAAAATCTCCGCTGATTAGATAGTTGAGCGTGTAATTGCCTGTGCTAACCCAATCTGTTGGATCATTAAATCCAACACCAAGTCCGTCAATAGACTTAGTTAATGTTTTTCTAAATTTTGATAAATCGAAGGCTTTTGTAGCCATAAGTTAATTCTCCTATGATGATGTAAGGGGACCGAAGTCCCCTTATTTTTACTTCTGACGATTACGAATCATTGCCAAGATGTCTTGGGCACGTGAGTCGCCACCTGCTGATTCAGATGCTGTTGGCGCTGGTGCGGCCTTGGCTACTGGAGCAGGTGTATCATCTTCATCATGTGCTTGTGCTACTGGAGCACTTGCTTTTGGAGTTGCTTTAGGATCACCAGTATTTTGGCTCATCCCTGCTGGTTTGAAATATTGTCCCCAACGTTCCATATCATATGGATCGCCGTCAACTGACGCTTCAAACATTTCTTTCATAACTTTCAATTCAACTTCGCCTGGCTTCTTAGGTAGGAAGTCTGACAAATTAAACAAGCCATGGTCTTTGATTGCGGCCTGTTCAGCATCGTTTAATGGACGCTCACGACGTGCCCAACTTGAAGTTGAGTAGTCAGCATAACCGCCTTTTGAACCTTTCTTCATGCGATAGTCTAAGCCATGCACCAAGTCAGTTGGCAAGTCTTCCAATTCTGGATCAACCAATGCCGCACGAATACTTGTAAAGATTTGAGGTCCGATGATAAAACGACGAATTGGATTTTCTGGAGTTTCCTCGCTTTTTTCACCGAGTCCGTCTTCAACAACGAAACCTTGGAAAATGTATGAACGCTTTTTCCAGTATTTACGACCCATATCTTCTAGTGCTGGGTCTTTAAACCATGCACGTACTTCTGCCAAGATTGGGCATGTGTCGCCATACATTTCTACGCATGGAACTTGTACTGTGATTGGTTTGCTTTCTGATTCACCTTTGATTCCAGCGAATGGCAATTTGATCATTGCACGTTCCACCCAGAAAAAAGTGTTGTCGGTGTTACCGTCTGGTAAAAATCTAAGTGTAGATTCGCCACCTTCTTTGAGATTCCAGAATGGATAAATTGACTTATCACCACCTGTACGTTCTCCTGAACCTTTTTGTTCAGATGCTTTTAGTTTTGCTCGGATTTCTGCTAAAGATGCCATAATTGTTCTCCTATTAATAGCCTTAGTTTGCTTTATGTGCCTATTATTGTTTTACCACCTTGATAAAACAAAAAGTGCATACATGTTATTGTACGCACTTTTATTTATAAGAGCAAGAGAAATCTCGCCTGAAATGTGAGTTGTTTACTCAATTATCTGTGATGTACCAAACTAATAAGTCTGTTCAATTCATCATCAGAATAGCCAGCCGACTCTCCAATTCCAGTATATTTGTTCAAACGTTTCATACTAGTCTGACTGCTAGTGATACCACCCATGGTTTCTGGTTTTTCTTGACCATAATCATAAACCCATTTTGCAGAACCGGGACCACCCCTACCGCCACCGGATACTTGGTAACGATAGCGATTGCCATTAATCCAATAAGTATCACCGCTTTTAGGAGTTGGTATTGCTTTTGTTAATTGATCGAGCGGAACAGTACCCGGAGCAACTGGTGGATTTGCTAAACTGCCAGTTGTATCTAATTCTGGACTACCAGCGTTGGCTGTGGCTTTAGGATCTACTTTTTGAGCACTGTTTGGAGGAGCTGGTAATTTTCCACCAATAGGATCGCCAGTCTTAGGATCAAAACCATATTTTTTCATTGTGGCCAGCCAGCCTGGATCGCCTAAACTCATGGTGCCCGGACCTTGTCCTGGTAATACATTATAAGCTCTACCAACGCCTAACATATCCATAAACTCGTTAAATTTTGCCGCGTCCTTCTTAGGACCGGGCTTGTATTCAGGAGGCAATTTGTCGCCAGCGTTTTCTGTTTCCGGACCAAATGAACCATCAACTGCAACTTTAGCGCCGTGTGCGTTTAACCAATGTTGATAAGCTCTTGTACCTGGATTAACTCGGCTGGCGCCAGTTGTGGGTTTCACAGTATTTGTTTGAGCTGGTGGTTTGCCAGTATTTGTTTGAGCTGGTGGTTTGCCAGTATTTGTTTGATTAGTATTTGGTAATGGGTTAGCTTGCTGAAATTTATTAACTTCAGCACCCAAATCGTTAATCTCATTTGCTACAGGACCTGTAATAAGTCCACTTTGCAAACCCTGTTGTAATTCGCTCCACAATGCATCTAATTCTTCACGTGGGCTAGTTGCTTCGTCTAACTGAATGTCAAAATGTTCTAACAATGCTAGGCCGATTTTAGATTTAAAAACAATGCCTTCTTTAGATATTTTAAGCCCTGCACTTGATGTTCCTGGTGGAACTAAACTATAATTGCCAAGATCTTTGTTTATCTGACCCATGTTAGGGCCGATAGTTGTATTGGTTTGTGCGTTAGGAGCACTACTTCCAATAATTTGTTTAATGCGGTCAATCTTCTTTTGTACTTCAGGATTTGTAGTTGTTGCTGTAGGTGCTGGTGCTGTAGGTGCTGGTGCTGTAGGTGCTGGTGCTGTAGGTGCTGGTGCTGTAGGTGCTGGTGCTGTTTTTGTCAAAGACCGTGTTGCTGGTGCTGTAGGTTCTGTAGTAACTGGTTTAAATTTATTTGGCGCACGAGCCGCAATATACGGATCTGTTAAATCAGGTTTGCCGCCGCCTTTTGTTGCCCATGCTTGATCTTCTGGACTCATAGCTGAGTAGATAGCAGACTGTTCGGGATCATTAGCATAAGGATTTGTAGTTGCTGTAGGTGGCGTAGCGACTGTAGCCTTTCCATTAGCGTCCGGCGGATTCATCGCTTGAAATCTGGATACTGCTGGTTCTGCTTCTTCGATTTTTCTAATTGTTGCTAATAAGTCATGTAAACCGTTCATAATAGTTCCTTACTTTAGTCCTGATAATTTTCTAATGATAGATAAACTTTCGTTAATGCTTCCGTGTTGTGGTACTGGGGATTCCTGTCCGTTAGTATTTACTCCGGCTAACTGTTTCATTCTATCATGTTCTTGATTGTGTACACTACTAGGAGGATCAACTTGACGAATCTTCATAATTACACGTTTTAAATCTTCAGGATTTGCACCTGGAAATTCTTTTATTAATTTTGTTTCTAAATCAGTAGCGCCGCGGGTAAAATTCTTTGCTTCTTTGTTGTAAAAACCACTGGCAAAATCCATCATGTCTTCATAGCTGTCGCCAGCTGGTTCACTTGGTGGTGCAATTTGTTTAGCTGTTGGATCTTCTGGATCCATTCCAAGCTCTAACATTATGTCATGTAAGGTCTTGTCGCCAATTTTAGTATCTGATTTAGCACCTTTCTTCAATGCTAATTGTGCCAATGCTCTTGCACGGTCCATACCTTTACCGTTTTGTGAAGATTTTTTAAATGATCCTTTGGGTGCATCGTGCGGAGTTTTATCGTGCCATGGCAAATCTTCGCCTTCTTGTACTGGTGGTGCAGGCGGAGCTTCAGGTGCAGGCGGAGCTTCAGACGCAGGCGGAGCTTCAGGCGCAGGCGGAGCTTCAGGTGCAGGCGGAGCTTCAGGAGCCGCGCCCTGTTGTGGCTCTTGTGATTGATCGTTACCACTGCCTAAATCTTGTGGAAATACTTCTTTGGCTAACTTAGGATCGTGTTGTTGTAAAAATACTTGGATGATAGGACGAGCATCTAAATTAGGATCGCTGTCTGCAATCATGCCATGTAATTCTTGATCGTTAATTAATTCTTTAATAGAGTCAATGCGATTAGGGTCGCCTTTTAATTCGCCCTGTGCCATTAAATCTTTAAGTTGATCTATAGCATCTTGATTACCATTGAGTGCATCTGCGCCCTCAGATTCGCCCATGATAGTATTTAAAAAACTTTCAAAACGATCTGCTTCTTTGAGACGTTTGCCGTCTTTATTGTATTTTCCTGATTCCTTTTTAGAAATAGCAACAGCGGCTTGGATCGCTCCAGCGCCTGCTTCATCTAGCGATGAAGAATCTTTAACTTTAAATTTGTGAACAGTGCCAGTTTTATCTTGTCGCATATGAACTTCTTTTCCATCATTATGGATACATTTTCCTGTACACATTTTTCCAGTTTTTGGTTCGTAATAATCGCTATGTCTATCAATGTCCATATCTCTAGCCCAAATAGGATGCATAGAGTTTTGGATGGCATGTTGTTTATGATCGACTGTTTCGTCCAACACGTCGTCTGGATCCAGTTCTCGAGTTGGGATTTCACTTTCATCAACCAGTTTATAGATGTATGGAAATACATCTTTTAATTCTTCTTTGAAACTACGTACTGTCAAACGATCGACCCAGTCCAACATGATTTCTTCTGGGATTTCTCTTGCTTCGTGTGGAGCAAAGTTTTCTGCAAATACTTCGTAATGTTTGGATTGTTGTAGTTGATGTATTTCTTTTTTAACTTGATCAATACGCTCAATAACTTTATCGTTAACAGCACTCATGGATTCTGATACAACTGGAGTACGGCTAACATAGCCTTTGAACATGCGTAATTTGCTTAATTCTTCTGACAAACTAACCACATGTTGGCCAATAGCATCGTATGGATTGCCGCCGTGAGCAATATGCTGTGCCATTGCACGAGCACCATTCAAATGACGTACTGGATAACGGAAACGTTCACCAACTGCATTTTCAATGTAAATTGCATCAATGTGCATTGTTCGACCAGCGGCCAAATCATAGTTAACAGGTTTGCTGTGTCGAACAACAAGACGTGTTTCTCCGAGGTCTTGATAACTCACTTTTGAGGTACCCCACATTTTACTTTCCATCATTGGTTCTTCTCCGCTTTTTGCATGGAATTCGTAATCACGTTTGTCTAAATTACTCTTACCCATGTTGTTAATTTCATAGCCTAACATATTCTGTCTAGCAAAATTTCTAAAACTTCTAATAAATTTATATGCTCCATGATGTGGTGTTTCATCTTCGTCATCGATTAAATCACCACTAACTTGGATTACTATGCCGTCTTCTGCATCTAAATTAATTGAGATAGTGCCTAGAGATTGTCCGCCTTCTTTGTATTCAAACTCGAAAAAACGAGCCTTTGGGATATCTGTCTTTTTACTCAAAACTACAGCATCTTCACCCGCAATTTTAATGTCGGGGAAACGGGTTTGTATTTTTCCGTAAAGTTCTTTTGCTACTTGATCTAAATTTGGTTCCATATGATATTTATCACAGCCCTGATATAAAAATAGGCATCGGCGGCTCGTAATCCTCTTGAAATTCGTCACCTGTGCTGATGCTGTCAAACACTCTAATGTCCCAATCTGCTAGTACTGCACTTAGTCGCACAATGAGTAACAGGCTGGAAACTAGGTCGTCATGTAAGCCCACTTTGGCTTTAAAAGTGGTTCCGTGGGCTATGAACCCTTTGAGTTCGCTGATAGTTTGCTTGCTAAAAATCTTCATTTTATCAGCTTCGATCAAGAATTTCAAGCGGGCGCAAGCTGATATTTTGTTGCCAAATGTAGTATTAAATCCCTTACGGAACTTGCGTACATTGCCCTTGCGGACTGGCTCGCTAACAAACATTCCTGGAAAAGTTTCCTCACCCTGATCAGCAATACATATCAGTGCGCTTTCACCCACGGTGTTATTTTCCACACTCCAGTATATACTATTATTGTTATTCTCTCCGATCTTTTCTTGAATATGCCTTAATATTTCTCTAAGTATTCTAACCTGTCCTTCTACCGGTGTAATGTTATGTTGCCATTCTCCTATTTGTGTGAAGCTAGGCAACTCAAATACCTGTATTGCACCAAAGTCTCCGCCTGTACCCAAGCTAGGATCCAATGCTACAGCATAAAGATGTCCTGCTTCTGGTTCTTTGTACCAGCGCACTTGCCCCATTCTAGTTTTAGGATCGCGTCCTACCAATTCTGCTAGTTTAAGAGAACTGATCAGTGTTTCATCGTATACTAAGAATTCGCAACCGTATTCACGACGAAAACGTTCTTCTCCGATACGCCCCATCTCAGTTGCTTTCCATGCATCGTCACGATCCGGATGCTCATACCACTCTGCACGGAATCCGTGGAATCCGTTACGACCAATGCCATCTAATTTTTCGTTGCCAAACTCATCGAACAAGTCCTTGCTTTCTTTCCAGATGAGAGCAAATGTATCCTCGTCACTATTGGGTGTACTAGTAATAATTGCTCGTCCACCTGTTGCTAGTGTTGGCGATATCGAAGTCCAAAATTCTTCAGCAATGTTAGGTTGTACGAAAGCAAACTCATCACAATACAGTAAGGATATGGACATACCACGACCGGTGTTGCCAGTAGTAGTAGCTGATACAATTCTTGATCCGTTGTCAAAATCTATACTTCCTTTGTTGTAACTTACTACTCCACACCTAATATGGTCAGCGCACAATTCGTATCCATAACGTATACGTTGCATAATTTCCTGTGCGCCTGTGTATTTGTGTGCGGCCACTAGGATAGTTTGATCCGGATGGAACATGGCATACCATAACAAATATGCTGAAGCACATGTAGTTTTACCACTTTGACGTGGTAGCATATTAATGTTGAAACGAAAGTCGTGATATGCATCCAGCAAGCGTTCTTGATAATTATAAGGTTCAAATTTTACCTTACCTCTAACAGGGTGTTGGATATGAAAGAAGTTTTTACTGAAGTGATGATATCCTGCTTCAGGGTCGGCACACATTAACAAATCGTTAATTTGCTCTTCTGTAAAACGTTCTTGTTTGTGCGCCTTTTTGGTTAAGACGCCGTCTAGTGATTTTGCCATATGTTTATTTAATGAAAAAAATAGCTCCCGAAGGAGCTATTTGGCACTATCTACAGAGTGCTAACTGCGACGAATTACTTTTTATATTTGTTAAACTTGTCTTGAATTGGCTCTAAATCTTTGCCTTCTTTACCGGCTTTGGCAAGTGCTTGCATGCCTTTTTTACCGTACTTCATAACACCCTTGGCCGCACGACTCATTGTTCTGTCTTTGCCTTCGCGTAATTTAACTTCTTGATATAAATTTGCCAACTCACCCACTAGGCCTTCTTTCATAGCCATCGGGTTGTCACCGCTACGATAACTGTGTTTGTGCATACGTTGTGGTTCGTCGGAGCCTTGTGCTAATGTGTTAAGCATGTAATTCTGACCTTGATATTTGGCATTTGGACGATTTGCAAATTCTTCTGAAGCTAGTTGTTCTGAGCTAGAACCTGAATCAGTCGGCATCGAAGAACTCATATCTGATGAACTGGCAGTTGCTGGCATGTCATCTTCGTCTGTCATTTTATCGCCGCCCAATGCTTTCCTTGGATCTTTACCTAATGCATGTGCTAGACCAACGGCTTGTACTACAGGAGCAATTGCGTGTTTAATTTTCGGGTCAATGTCTTTGTCGTCTTGTGGCTGTGCATCCAGTTCAGCTTCAGGTTCGTCATCGCCAAACACAATTTCTTCATGTCCGTGTTCTGGTTCAGCACCAAAATCATGTTCTGGTTCAAGTTCTACTTCACCGCCCATCATGCTGTCTACACCATCTGGTTCAGCATCTATGTGCATGTCGTCCGGACCAATATCAATAACAGGTTCTGAATGGACGCCGTTAACAGCACTTTCAATATTTTGTAAAACATTCATTAAATCACGTATTCCGCCTTTACCAGTAGCATTCATACTAACATTCATGCTAACTGTATCTTGTTGTGGCATTTGGTGAGGCATTGGCATATGACCAGGCATCATATCTCCACATTCAACTACAGCGCCCTCGTCGATCCTACGGATTTTTTGTGCTAATTCTTGAAAGTTCATTTTACTTTTCCTTTGCTACCAGAGACTGGGCTCTTAGATGCTTTTTCAGTATATTCTTGTTGCAGTTGAGCAGTTTCTTTTTGACCTTTGACAAATAGCTGATCGTTAGTGCCAGTTACCTGCTCTAATTCATGTTTGGTCGCATTTAAATCTTTTAAGAAACTCATTACACGTTTTTCACCTACTTGTTCTTGAGCACCCGGAATTTGTTCTAATTCCGGAGTATTTAATAAAGCACCTTTACCGTCTGGAACTGCCATAAATTGACCATTCATGTTTGCTTCGGCTTCTTCGCCTAGTGTACGTACTAGGATTTTACTTTCGCTAACACGTATGGCTTGTGCAAGTGCTTCTTTAACTACCTGACTTGTTGTTGGATAATTTAATACCACATCAAATACTGAAATCTCGCTAAACTTAACATTAGGAAAATCGATAGGACTTTCCTGGATAGGTGTGCGCTTAGGCTTGCTAATGCTTTGTACATCAAACTTGTCTAATCCAAATTTCACATCGTTTTCAAATCCGTCTGGGAGATCGCCGGCAATTTTGATCTTGAATTCGTAGATCTTTTTGCTTTCTGTTAAGTATTCTTTAAATGATTTCATAGTGGTTTCCATCTAGTATTTATTTCATTTTCTTTAATTTTTCAATCAAACTATTGCGGTCTGTTATAATAACTCCATCGCCCTGGATGCTGATTCCTTCATCACTATTTGCAGAATCTTGATCTAACTTGGCTTTTTTAAGCTGTAGTTCTATCATTTTCAGCTTTTTGTCAATCTTAGCGGCTTTGGCATCAATAGCATTTTTTAGCATACCGCCTGCTACTTCAAAAATACGTCCACTATAACGTGCTTCCACATTCATACCAAGATCCATTAGATCGTCATAGGCATCTGTAGCACGTTGCGCCAGTGCGTCAAATTCTGCATCAGCCGCGTCCCCTAGGCCCTTGACTGCTGGAAGACTAGCTGAAATCTTATCAAATTCTTCCATACTGCGTAGAAACGGTTCTGGATCTACCGGCGCAACTCGTTGTTCTTCCGCTTTTACTAGCTTTTTGCTTTCAGGTAAATTAAGTAATTCTTCAAGTTTCTTCATATTATTACTTATGCATTGCCTTGATGGAATAAATCATTTTCATTCAGTACACGAAACCTAATTCCTTGTTGTTTACACCAAGCATTGGCACTGCCCCATTTAGCCTGATTTTTAATAAATTGTGCTTGATTATATTTGTTCTTACCTACACGTTCTAATATCTGTTGGCTTGCTGGTTTAATTTCTATTAATTCTACTGAGACTTTTCCAGTTTTATCCACATATTGTATAAAGAAATCTGGCACATAAACGGTTTGCTTACCAGTCAGTGGATCCTTATAGGGTATTTTAACTGCTTCGCTAGCCCATTTTTGTACACTAACGTTAGTGTCGCAAAATCGCATGAACTGAAATTCCCAACTACTACGATATGTAGGACTCTTAAGCCCTACATACTTTTCGGGGTGAGTCATGGTAAATTTACCTTTAGCAAATTTTAAACTCATATCAGTATGTTACGTGCTTCGTAAGGGTTTTCAACATTAGACACACGATATCCTAACAAACTGGTATTTTCTCTATAGCCATTCAATATCTGTGCAACCACTTGACTCATTTGTAAATCACTGAGACCTTTCATTGTGTCCAATATTTGAAACACATTCACGTTATCAATACGTGCTTGATTTAATAATACAATGGCAGTACTACGTGCGCTGTCTTCGTCAAAGTTGCGCTTAAGGAAAAAACTCACAACGGCATCAATTTGTGCGGCAGGAAAACTTACTTCGCGCTGATAAAACTTGTCAAAGAATTGTTTGACAGGTTGTGTAGAATCTGTAGCTATTGTTACTGGTAAATTTGATCCGTTCATTTGGCACCTATTTTGCTTTGGGTTGCTGGAGTTGCTTTTGTTGATCCGTTTGCTCCCGAAAATGCAACACCTAAGTTATTGTTATTGGGGGTCGAGGCGGAGGTTTTGGCCAGATCAACAATGCTATTTGTACTCTGAGTTGGAGTTTTGCTATTGGTGTATGTATTAATACTTTTAAGAGCATTGTTAATTATGCTGGATTTGTTATTGGGTATAGTGTTAATACTGCCTAGTGTCGGTGTTGAGCTTATATCAGCAAGTGTTGCCGTCGTTTGATTAGCATGGTCCAATGGGCTCGGAGCTTGATCGTAATTTTGTAAACCAAAGCCTTCAGGCTCTCCTGCTTGAATTTTTCCATTGCCGTATTCGACTGCTTCAAATTGTATTGTACAATCATTATCGTGTGTTCCTGTGCCTGCATAATCTAAACCGTTGTGACTCCAACTGGTAAAAATAGGATTGATTAATTTGTAACTGACATAATTACCTTGTGCCATTTGATAAATTGTGATGTAATCAAAAAACGGAGCAGTGGCGCCGTTATCTAATCCGTAGGGAGTTCTAATATAGTTAAATTTTCTTATTGCTGTACGATTAAATGCTCCCTGTACACCTGCGCTACCTGGATCCGCATAATAGTACCCGTAATAATTCTGCCATAGTTGATTAATAAGTCCTAAATTATCATCGTGAAATTTAAGACTAATTACTTCGTAAGATACTTTGTTTTGAATATTTTTTTTACGATTGTACTGATTAACAACATCTGTGTTTATAGTAAACTTAGGTAAACTTACACTTTTGACCAACATGTTAATTTGTGTACTATACGTTGTACCAAGAGTTATATTTTTTAAAGCATTTTTATTGATATGAAATGCCACATGAAATAGGAACTTTTGTTTGGGGCCGTAAATCTGATTACTATCTGTAAACATACGAGCGGCATGTTGCCAATCTCGTAAGGTGGCATTGCTAGTATTGTTTGCAAGAAGTTTATTGTTTTGATTGGCCATACAAATATTTAGCCATTAAAAAACCCGCCTTAGCGGGTTTTTTATTTATTGTCCGCCGCCAGTAGCTAGTGTGCCGCCTACTGTTGGTCTAATATTTGTAGCTGATCCAAGCCCTGATCCGCTTGGTGTTTGCAATGCATTATCCATTTGTAATGTTAATGTAATTTCTGCAGGGCCCTGCTGGCTGTAATCAAGTCCTTCGTAGTTAACTTGACTAACATAAACACCATAACATACCCATGTTTCAAGTACATTAACTGTGCTACCACCATTGCCGCCGTCTAACATTTCAATACGTAGAGTAAATTTATAGTCTAAACCGCTGGCCGCACTTGATTGCTCGTAAAAGTCAAACTGTTTCTGCATTTGTTCGCCAACTAGCTTGCTAACAGCACCGGTGCTGTCATCACGTAGTTTAACTGAGATCGTTTGCCATTTTGGTTTACCGGCATAGTGAATCTGGCTGTTATAAATGTGAATAGTTTGATCTTCAAACTGCACATTAGGACGAGCGGCAGAAATTACCTGCTTGGTTAATTCAGTTGTAGGTGTGCTAACGCCAAAGTTTTCAAATGACAGACGAAATCTGTACTTGAGCTTTGGCATTAACATGCCTTGCGATGTTGCGCTTTGATCTGATGCTAATGGT
>Ga0136642_1000578_pt1 | contig 18244 bp, 22 predicted proteins | sample LowCatLa1302831Y_FD_115313 | JGI IMG/M metagenome (GOLD analysis project Ga0136642, IMG submission 115313) | Freshwater microbial communities from Lower Cathedral Lake, Yosemite National Park, California, USA - 13028-31Y | ecosystem: Environmental > Aquatic > Freshwater > Lake ... | reverse complement strand
CCGGTGCTAATGCAAATACCATGGCCACTGGAGTTATGTACAGAATGAAATGTCAACCACAAGCATTAAGTTCGGGTCAGGTTACTACACAATTCAATGCAGTTAGAGCAACCTACGGACTATGACGCATACAAGACAAGATTTGGATACTAAATAGCGACGTCAGCCAGCAAACCATTCTAACACAGAACTTTTTAAGCAGTATAAATACACAATAAGAATTTGAGGAAAACCTAATGTCACGTAATGTAACCACGAACTATAGATATCAAGAAGCAATGCCACAGCGAGTACGTGATGTACTGGGAAGACTAAAAGTCTCAATCCATCAAAACGTGTATGAAGCTGACTTTGAATACGGCCCACAATCAATGCGCTGGGAAACATTGGTACAAAGTTATGATGGAAATACTAATATCACAGCAATCCCGCAATCAGGTGGTGTGCGTATGCGTGTTGGAACAACACTGGGCGATGTAAGTATTCGTCAAAGTCGTCCTTACCACAGATATCAGCCAGGCAAGACCATGTTCATGGCTACAGGTTGCAACTTGGGCACAGCACTGACCGGTAATGTACAGCGTGTTGGATTCTTTGATGATACTAACGGTGTGTTCTTTGAACAAAGCGTGGCTACATGGAATAACCCGTTTGGTATATACGTAGTTGTACGTACAGACGTGGGTGGACAGGTTCAAGAAACTCGTGTAGCATTACCAGATTGGAATGGCGATCAAACACTGAGTAGAAAAATTGATTTTACAAAGATTCAAATGTTTTGGATTGAATACGGCTGGTACGGAGCAGGCGCAACACGTTGGGGATTTTGGCTAGACGGTGAACCGTTTATTGCACATCAAATTGGTTGGGGTAACTATCAAAATCAATTAACAGGTAACACACAAACTAGTCCTTGGTCACGTACAGGTAACTTGCCAGTACGCTATGAACAGCGTAACACAGCAGGTACTACTGCTATCAATGACATGTACCACTATGGTGTGTCTGTTATTGTTGAAGGCCAGCGAGACGAACAGCGTGGCTTCACATATTCATATGGACTGCCAAACACAGTACAAACACGTAACGTGACCCCAGGCTCTATACGTTTCCCACTGTTGACAATTCGCGGACGTCCAATGGGTACACAAGAATACGGCACGGCAGCTCCTAGTGGTGGAATGTCTTTAGGCGCACTCAACACAATTACCAGTGTAGTAGTAAACAGTTCAACGTTCAGTATCAGTGCAATGACCACTAATACTAACTTTGTTATGACGGTGACCAGTGTTGCCTCTGGATCAATTACAGTGGGACAATACCTACAAGGTACTGGTATACCGCAAGGTACGTACATTGTTAACCAGTTGACCAGTGCAGTAGCTCCAGCAGTTACAACAACAACTACTAGTGTAACATCTGCTGGCACAAGTACTGTTGGTATTTTCACAGCTACGGGTGTTAGCCCAGGCATGTTGGTAACTGGTGCAGGCGTCCCGGCAGGTACATTTGTAGGAACAGCTACACAAAATTTACAGTTGGTCAACTCCATGGGTATGACCACAACTACTAATTACACCAGTGCTAGTATCTCTGCTACTACTGTATTGAGTTTTTATAATATTGGTGGTGCAGGTACATATCAAATCAGCACTGCTCCAAATATTGTAGGACTAACAACAAACAGCGGTACATTTGTTACTACACAAATAACTGGCTATACATCACAATATGCCATTGCCAATGCTAATTTCTATCAAAATCAGTGGCAAGGACGTATAATTTACTTCCCAAGTTTAGTTACAAGTCAAATTGGTGCCAATGCTAAAATTACCGCTAATAGCAACAACGTATTATACTGTGCTGATTTAGTCACTGGTAACAACATTATTGCCACCCCAGCAGTGGGACAAGTGTCCAACACCAGTATCAGCGGTACTGCTGGTACTAACGCCATTACAGTTGGTAGTAACGTAGGTATTACGACAGGTACAGCAGTGTACGGTGTAGGCATCAGTACTGGTAGCATTATTACAAGTATTGTAGGAACAGCAGCCACAGTCAACTTACCGTTGTATGCAAATGCAAGCGGTAATGGTAATTTCCAACAAGGATATCAAATTGGTCTAATCAATCGTGGACAATTATTGCCAAAACGTTTAATGGTCTCTTCTGACAATCGTTGCGTGGTTGAAATGATTTCCAACAGTACCGTTAACCAAGTACTGTATCAAGGACAGCAGCCAAACTTTGTTCCAATGAACCAAATTGGATCTAACTATAGTTTTGCTGAACGTGATTATATCAGTACAAGTACTACAAACAACACAGGCGAGGTTGTGTTTGCATTTACATTGGCAGCTGGATCTGGATTACAAGATATTGACTTTGGCTATTTCTTCCCATTATATACCAGTGTACGTGGCAATCAAATTGACTCTTTGACACTGGCTGTTACTACAGTTGGTACTAACGCCAACGTTGGTGGACATTTGATCTGTCAAGAAGCTATGAGTTAATAAGGAACTAAGATGAGAGCAAGCGAAATATTAGTTACTCTTTAACGGTTGTAAAATCTATCCAACTGTAGGAAATCTACAGAGAGAAACATACACAGGATGTGGATACTATTTAGAAGAAACTAAATAATATACCAACTTAAAAGGTTATTATGAAAAAAATTCTATTTGCGCTCTTGCTAGCAGCCACAAGTCTAGCATCACATGCGTGGACTCAACGAGCACCGCAAGATCCACAAACTTGTAAGGTACATGCACCTTACGGTTTTCCTCAAACAGCGGGCATTGCTCCAATTTGCCGCCAAGCATATCTAGTAGGTTATGACGCGGCTGCTAAACTACCAAAGTATGTAACCTATGAACTTCTACCTCAAAACGCTCTCGGCTGTGTCGCTCGCACTAATGCTTTCGTTGCTGATCAATCAGTTCCAGGAGGAGCCCGTCCCGACGATTATGCTGGTACAGGATACGACAAAGGGCATATGTCTCCAGATGGAGACTTATCGTGGGATACTCAAGTGGAGTTTGAATCCTTCCTAATGACTAACATGAGTCCACAAGCAGGTTCATTGAACCGCGGAATTTGGAAACTGCTTGAAACAAGTGTACGTGGTTGGACAGTTCAGCGCAATCAAAGTTACACTGTTTATGTAGGTGGAGTATATAATGCACAAGACAAGAAGATCGGCAACGGCGTTGTTGTTCCTCATGGTTTTTACAAGATTGTTATCAATAATCAAACTAAAGAAATAGCAGGATGGGCATTCCCACACGTTGCTCCATATCCTAACCTAGGCAACGACTTGACTAAGTTCCGTTTACCGATTGCACAGATTGAACAAGCAGGTGGTGTTAAATTTGCTTTCCCGGCCGGTGCAGTTGAATTAGCCCCAGGCAAAGAATGGGCGGTTGACTTTGGAGCATTGACCAAAGCCAAACGTGCTAAGTGTGGTGCTAATGCAAGTGACGACTAATCCCAATGACTACCCAGTCTATCCAGAAGACGACGGTTATGATCGTCCTCGCAATCCTTACAGCCCTGTATAACGGATTAAGTAGATATGGATGCGGTGTAGCAGGCTTACCATACTACGAAGAAGAACCCACCTTAGGGCCGCGAGACGTAGCGGCAAAGTGAGCTTGCTCACTTAGGCGTCCGCGCAATTGAACTGCACCGCGTAGTGTGCGCCGTATAAAGTAAGCGGCACTAAATACATGATTATTGGAAAACATCGATGCGAGCTAAAGAATTTATAATCAATGAAGGTGCTAAAGCACATGGTACATTCAAAGGTATTGGTGCAAGTGCTGACCTAGCTCTACCAGGTGTTTGGGTACAACGCCAGTTACGCAACACTGATCCATATATGCAATACCGTTATGGATTGGCCATGGCCGCTAGCCGAGCTGATAAAGCTGGACACATTGATTTTGAACAAGAAAGTGGATGGGCTGAAAACTTAACTATCGTAGGTTATGCTCCAGAAGATGCTGAAGTAATTGCCATGGCCGATAAACTAATGGGTGTTACCGGAACCAAAGTTGCAGATACAGCCAGTAGAGAAACACCAGGCGCCAATACAGTAAGTCCAGTGAGCAACTGGAACAAACAAAAATGAAAATTGTAGAATTGCTGACCGAGGATTCTAATAAACATCAACAGAATTTCACTGAGATGTTTAAAAAATTCCTACCAGTGGCCATGCAATACATTGAATTGAAATCATTACCTAAAATGATTTTTCGATCCAAAATAACCGATGACGAACAACCTACATTTGGAAGATATGATAGTGAGGATCAAGTGCTGTCTGTTGCCCTTGAAAATCGACATCCTAATGATATATTAAGAACTATTGCTCACGAGTTAGTTCACTATAAACAAGATACTACCCATACGTTAAATCCCGATAGTGGTGAAACAGGATCATCCGAAGAAAATGAAGCACATGCTATTGCTGGCGTGGTTATGCGACATTTTAACAAACAATTTCCTGAATATCTCTCTAGCAAGCCCGTAATTTAGTCAACAAAAAACCCCAGTTGCCTGAGGTTCCTTGTTTTCTACGTAATGTTTTTATAGGCTACGCCACTAATATAATAATTTTAAAGTAATATTTACTTCTTAGCTACAGCACCAGCATTAACAAATGCGTACATCTTTTCAGCCGTTTCAAGAACTTTATCCAGTCCTGGAAACTCAGGCATACCCACTGTGGTTACTAACGTGCCTGTCTTTTCGTCTCTAGCTGTGCTCATTTCCCAACCTTGGAATTTGGCGTGAAATTCTTCACTAACCAAGCCCTTGGCCATGTCTAGAATATCGGTACGGATTTCGTAACCGTTCTTGTTGAATTTTACTTCTGGTAGTTTTGGTGTTAAATTTGACATATTTTTCTCCTGTGTGTTAATGTCTGTTATATAAGTACTTCTTTTTCCCTATATACTATTATATATGCCTTGTGACAGAATAGCAACTTATTTCTTGAACTGTTTTATTCGTTCTTTAATAATGTTTACAATTCTATCACTAAGCACAACTTCATAGTGGTTATAATCTACTTCCACTAATTCCATATCCTTATGATGTTTCATACTAGATATGGTTACAACTCCGTCATTGGCTTCTGCCATAAACGGACTTTGTCCTTTTACAGTAACCACATTACACCATGGATGCTGTATTTTAATCTTGCTGGCCTGCTTCATAGCCCAACTACTGGGGCCAATGTCACGCATTAGGCGACTAAATGGTAAGAAGAACTTGGCAAACTCTGCTACTTCGGCACCACCATACGGTGTGCTTAGAGTAACAGCACCTAACACCTGATTAGGAATAGCATTGGCCAAATGTAACGCATATATGCCTCCTAGACTATGTGCTACAAAGAATACATCGTTAGTCTTACCAATTTGTTCTTTAATAGCCGCTAGGTTGTTTTCAAATCCATTACGACTATCGTAATTAACTGCAATACCATCTCCAATTTTACTTTTTATATAATTGAAGCTTTCACTGGTCGCACTAGCGCCGTGGATATAAACCAATTGCATTGTTTATTCCCAAGGAGTTGGATCAGGTATAGCGCAAGGACCTTCAGCTGGCTCAGTGCCATAATCGGCTGGAGTGATAATTTCTAGATATTCCATGTCTGGACTGTAGTCGTACAGGTAGTGTACAATGCCTGGACGTTGTTGTACACAATCGCCCGCTTCGACTAAATGGATTTTGTCTTCATACATAAACTTAGCCCAACCTTTTAACATGTAAACGATTTGGAACTCAGCTACATGAATATGCCAACCTGTACCACCAGACCCTTCTGGTGGTAAGTTAGCTTTGGTAATGTGTGCTAGGACACGACCGTTAGTAGCGTCTGCCACTCCTAGGTCTTTGTATAGGAAAAAGTCTCTTAGACCTCCCCCTTTAAATTCTACTTCTGAACCTTTGACGTGCGAAAACTTTGTAGACATTGCTACTCCTTCTGTGTGTGTTTATTTATTTTAAAACTACTGAGCTATAACTAGGTACACGATCATGGCAACAATAGCTACTGCCGCTGCCTTTTCACCGTACTTATGCTCAAAGTTTTGAACAGCATCAAATACTTTACTTGCCATAAATTGCCTTAGCCTCCTCGACTCTGCCTTGACGGGCCAACCAAGCTCCATGACGAGCTTCGCCAACTGATACTAAAATACTGTAAATTGCGTTTAATATTCGTTTCATAGTCCACGGCTCCAATATTTTGCTTCTGCATCATACTGACGTTGCCAGTAGTCTACTTCTGCCGCGTTAGTTGGGTTTTTGCTGTTGATATACTGCTCCAAACGGCTTTGATATCCTGCTTTAGGGAACATTTCGGCTAAACGTTCTAGGATAGACTGCATCTTTTCTGATATATATTTCATTTTGTTTTCCTATGTGTGTAAACTAGTGTTACTACTAGTATACAGATATTTATGCTGTATTGCAACAAACTCAGTAGAAACCACTATATATTTTCTCCAAAACTGATTATAAATATTACTAAATCAAATTCCTTTTCAGTATAATTACAAGACTTTTAAATACCAAACTTCTATGTTACAATATACTAAATATTAAAAACACAAAGGACCTTGCTTTGAAACGTGCTACCCGTAGTTTATTAGAAGAGCTCAATAGTATATCTGAGCGTAAAAATGGTGAGGCCATTGTAGAAGCTCGCGCCACCCATGTAATTAACAGTGCCATTAATTTGCTTAGTCTTATTAAAGAAAACTTTAATCAAGAACAAGCATACGAGTTGGAACGTAGATTAATTAACAGTATCAAAACGGGAGATGCTAACAAATTTACCCGTAGCATACGCAGACTACGTGACAACAAAGAAACAGCCCGAGGACTTACAGTCATCGAGGGCGATCTAAAAGACGACGATTAATACCCATTTGGGGCATATTTTTCCAAATCGAATAAATATTATTACAAAAACACACTCCGGAGCGGAGTGAGACATATCGATAAAGGAGAAATATTATGTCAGCAGGAATTACAAGAACACACGGTACAGCGGTATTACCATTCCAACGTCCATCCACACTAAGCTTCTTCAACGTTAGCTTACCAAACGCCAACATCACAGCAGACTCTGGTGTTGTTGACGGTGCATTTGATCAAATGTTCCGTACAGCAGTTGGTAAATTTGCTACTGTTGGATTAGTTGGTACACCAGCATTTACTGGCGGTAACACAGTACTTAACTTTGCTATCGAAGATACAGGCGCTACAACTGACGCTAACCACCCAGCCGCTTCTGGCTTAGGTCTAGGTCAAAACGGTGCTAGCCCAACTACAACAGCAGCCGCTTTGCAAGTTGCTATTCGTGCATTAGGAACTTCAGTTGGTTCTGGTGCAAGAGACTTGTCTACAGCTACAGTTAGCTTAGGCGTTGTTGCTTCTGCAAGCGCAAATATCTAATATTAAAAAATTAGACTAGACAGGGGAGTTTTTAACTCCCCTTTCTTTTTGACTATAAATAAATTATATAGGTACTTTATGCACACATTTGAGATTCTAACTTTAATTGATATTACTATGACCAACGTTAATAGACCCAACCAAGGTACTCAATTAGAATACGATCAGAATAGAAATTTTATTACACTGCGACAGTGCATTGAACTGCGTAGTATTGTATCCTATACTGAACCGCCCACAGCAAAAAAACAAGAAATTAAAGACTTAGGCTTTGGCACAAACTACAAAGGTAGTCATATGGTATGGAGTTTTAAGTTTTCCCCTGATAGAGAAGGGGTATATCAAGATGAGGCAGGCAATGTTTCTGGCAAGTTATTAGAAGATTTGAACTCTGTGCCAATTATTAAAAATCTTTCAGAAACTATAAATATAGACAAGGCGATGTTTGATAGTATCAACCTAGCCACCAAAAACACAATAATCAAGGCACACCCTGGCATTACTTAAGGCACCGTAATACGCAAACTGAAGGAGCGACTAAATGTCCACTAACGAAATTATTGATATAGAACGAACAAACCTAGAAGCACATGTTGATTTATGTGCCCAACGCTACAAGAGTTTAGATGAACGCCTTACCTCCATTGAAGGTAAATTTGGCGATCTAAAAAAATTAATCGAAGATGGTCACACTAGCATGACCAAAGTACTTGTCGGCACTGCCGGGACAGTAATTACTGGTGTACTTGGATTAGTTGTAGTAGTTCTCCAAAGGCATTAAAATGAAAATATTTGAATTGGTTAAATCTGCGCCTACAATTACCGCACCAGGTAACGTAGTAGCACCAGTAGGTCCTGGAGTTAAACCTAGTGGCAGTCAACCAGTCCCAAATACAGAAGAAGGTCCTGACACTTCAAATACTCCAGATATCTTACAACCCAATGCTCAAGGTCAACTTGCACAGCCAATGGGACAACAAACAAGTCAACAATTGCCAAATAATGGACAACAGCCACAACAAGGCCAAGTACCACAACAAGGCCAAGTACCACAACAAGGCCAGCAAGCCCAACAACCTACAGCACAAGTAGATGATAACGCATTGACCCCGCAAGATTTTAAATCACAAATGCAGGCAATGATGACCAAGCTACAACAAATTCAACAACAAGAACCCCCTCCTGAATCGCAAAATGCACAGCCAGGAGTATCGGGATGAAAATAAAACAATTACTATCTGGGTTCCCTACACCTGTATCAAATGAGGAACATCGATTCATTGAACATCATACCGGTCAAATTAAATTGAGTAGTTTGGATGAACACGATCAATGGCTCGCTCAAAGTCTTGTTCGCAAGGGCGTATATACTATAAGTAATGATAGTAATACAATAATCCCTAATCTAAATGAAAACAACTGAAGACCTCTATCGTAAATTGCAAAAACTTAGCGAAGCTGTAAAATCAGATCTTCGACGTAAGGGACTAGTTGTGCCAGTCAAACATAGGGATGGTTCAATTAATATTGGTCCTTATAAAATAATCAAAAATAATCAATGCTATTCCATACTGGATTATACTGATGAAACAGTGGTGGATCACATCAACTTACCTCAAACAGCCATACTTACAGCCAACAAGCTGGCCCTGGGACAATATAAAGATACAGAATTATTAATCAACGATACCAAATACGGATATTCTGAATTTGAAGAAGAGCTGTACAAACGAGCGTTAAAAAATAATACCATTACTAACTTTGATATTAAACTCAGCAAGTACGGAACTGCCAGTATTAAAAAAGAGGCATACAAACGAACCATTGACAATAGTTTCCAGAAACTCATCAAACTGGTATAAATAACATTAACCAATTCTTGGAAACAAACATGAAAACTACTGATTTTAACAAACCTGTAACTAGCGCATTAATAGAGTCAAATCTAGTAAAGCAATTTGGTTCTCGAGTCAATCTAGAAAAATATAATCGCGAGCAATTAGAAGATATTCGAAATAAACTTCGCACACGTATTTTTCAAAGCGAAAGCAAATCAAAAACAAATGATTTATTGACTAACGAAACTTACCAAAAAGATAAGGCTATGTTAGAACTACTCAACTTAAGGATTAAAGAAATGCTAGGCGAACAAATGCAAAAACTACGCGATAAAATCGATCAACTTACAGAAGGCAAAAAGGACGTTAAAGTCGCGAAACATCCTAAGCCAGCTAAAGGCGCGAAGCCAGACTTCTTAGATATAGATAAAGACGGCGACAAGAAAGAGCCAATGAAGAAAGCTGCCAAAGATGCAAAAGTTAAAGAAGGCAAAGCGCATCCTGCCAGTTGCAAATGCAAACAGTGTTCAATGACAGAAGAGCCTAACGAAGGTAATGCATTTGGCAAAGCAGTTCGTGATGCAAAGAAAGATGGCGTTCAACCTGGTGAGAAGATCAAAGTAGGCGGTAAAGAATACAATGTCAAAGAAGGTTTCCCTACAGTTGACGATGCCAAAAAAAATTCACAAGGTACTGCTGGTATGAAAGCTGGAGATAAGAAAAAATCTAGCACAGGTGGTACAATTGAAAAAACTAAGACAGGCCTAAAGCATACTGCCGGTAAGAACTATAGTGGTAAGAGTGCCGAAGTTAGTGAAGGTAAGCCACATGCTAAAGATTGCGACTGCAAAGAATGTATGATGCAAGAAGGCGATGAAGGCAAACACAACAATGGTAAGACAACTGGATTTAAAGCAGTTGCTAACAAAGCCGCAAAAGAATACGGTAGCAAAAAAGCAGGTGAACGTGTAGCAGGTGCTGTACGTGCTAAAATGGCCAAAGCTGGTAAATTAGAAGAAAGCCAATATAAGCATAATGTCCGCTTTGTTAACGAAAGCATCAATTTCTTGTTGCAAGAAGATGAAGAAGCAAAAGCAAAGACAATTACAGCCGCAGGTGACATTGTTAATGATTACACAAGTTGGATGCAACGTGTTGGTCAATATCAAACTAAAGCTATCATTGAATTAGCAGACAGCATTCGTGCTGACTTTGGACAAGCTGAAGCTGAAACATTTAAACAAACTGTTGCACCAGCTCTAAGCACAACATTAGAAACATTAACACAACAACGTGAAGCAATTAGTAGTGCAGTCGCTGCCTTAGCAGGTGGCGCCGCTCCTGCAGATCCAATGGGTGCAGATCCAATGGGTACTGGAATGGAGCCAGGTTTAGACGCCGCAGGTCCAGATGAAATGAATCCTCCAGTTGGCGGTGATGAATTTGGTGCAAGTGATGCGGCTGCTGGTGGTGGTGTTACTGCTGGCCGTGCAATGCGTGAAAGCAAAGAACAACGTATTAAGCGCAAGCTAGACGAAGCACACAACCTAATGGCTGTGTTGTCTAAGTAATGCGATTATTTGAAGTAGATCAAGGTTCTGCTAGAGAGGTTCTAGCAGTACTACAAGGATTAGCCAACAAAGATGGAAACACTAGTGAAATTCCATTTAAGGCTGTCCTTAATATTTTACGACCATTCGCATTAGGTATTGCTACTCCTGATGGGCTAATTGCATTAAAAAATAATGTAGACCCTCAGGGCGATGTTATTCAAGATATCAAAGATGATGGTACTGTCATTTTAAACACCACTACCAAAGATCCAAACAACCAAGAAGAACCTACTGCACCACAACAAGGTGGCGGAACTGGTCCGGGTGTTGATCAAATGGCAAGTCATAACGCTCAATCTGCTGTCAAATAGTTGCTCTTGTAGCAAGTACATGTTATAATCAATAATATGTATACACCCCCTCCATTCGTAGAACGATTCCAATATAAAAACTGTAAACAGGTAAATGATCCTGTAACCCGTAAAAGAGTTTACTTAACTCCAGACGGAGAAAGTCTTCCCAGTGTAACAACTATCCTTGGTGCTACCAAAGACATGACAGCACTAAACGAATGGAAAAAACGTATTGGTGTAGAGAAGGCACAGCAAATAACTACAGAGGCCGCCGGAGTTGGTACTGCTATGCATGCCAACTTAGAAAGATTCATAATCGGTGAACAACGGCAACCTGGCAATAATCCAGTACATGTACAGGCCAATAAGATGGCTGATATTATTATTGAGAACGGACTCAGTAAAATGGATGAAGTATGGGCCATGGAACAGAGTTTGTACTTCCCAGGACTATATAGTGGAACTACGGACTTAGTAGGAGTATTTGAAGGCCAGCCGTGTATTGCTGATCACAAACAAACCAACAAGCCTAAAAAAGCTGAATGGGTTGAAGATTACTACCTACAACTAACAGCATATATCTTAGCACATAACGAAGTATATGGCACTGATATGCGTCGTGGTGTTATTTTTATGTGCTCCAGAGACTTTCAATATCAGCAGTTTGACCTGTTGCCTGAAAACTTTAACAAGTATCAGGATATGTGGTTATCAAAAGTGGAAGAATACTACACAATTGGTCTAAAGGGCTATAAACAGTTGCTTGGGTAATGAGCATAAATATCCTATAGAGGGGATATTAAATGCCGATTATTGAAATTGCAAAAATACAAGTACGTCGCGGACAGGAAAATCAAGGCCAAGTTCCGCAGTTAGCGCCAGGCGAGTTTGCCTGGGCAGAAGATACCCAAAATCTTTATATTGGTAAACGTAAATCAGAAGGTGCAAACAGTGATGCCAACACACGAATCTTAACTGATAAAGATTTCACTAATATACTACAGCAGGCCATCAGTGCCGCTTCAATCGGGGCTTCACAGAATTTTACTATTTCAAGCACTTCGACAGCATATAGATTTAAAAATTATATTCCTTATAATAATTTAGGGATTACTGGGACAACGTATGCTACGATCAATCCAACATTTGCCACAAAGTTAGATACTTGGGTCAATTTAACTGATTTTGCGCCGGGCGGTATTTGGCCACCTCCTATAAGCAATGATATTACTACCATCTTACAACAGGCTATCGGGTTAGTTGGCGTAACCCCAACACAAAATGGCGGTGGCGTTGTTTTCCAAAATGGCACAATTGATATGCCAGTAAAATGGCAGTTTACCACAGCGGTAGTTCCTGCTGTTAGTGGCGTATCAACACTAACTGTATATACTACAGCAAACAATATAACACTTAATACTCAAGTGGTTGGACCTTCATTTAAAGCTGGAACATATGTTACTGGGTTGGTTAATTCTGGAACAACTGCGGTTATCCAATTATCTACAGCAACTACTGGAGCCATCAACACTACTACAATTGCTTATACATCACTATATTCTACTGCTACTGTTGGAACTTCAACTATTGTTGTAGTTGGGTCAGGTGGTATAAGTGTTGGATCACAAGTTGTTGGGGTTGGGTTTGATCCAACTACAACAGCTACTTCAGTTACCATCCTTGGCGGCGGCAATACCAGCGTAGGATTGTCAACAAGAATGATTGCAAACAGTGCTGTTCCTTCAGGTACTGCGGTGCAGGCTATAAATCCAGGAACACTGGTTGAGTTTATTAACTCGCCAAAAGATTATACATTCAATCCTTCACTGGGTCCGTTGGCTATTCAAATTCCAGCAGGTAACTGGAGTATTAGTAGTCCAGTATTGTTGCCGCCTTATACTACATTGATAGGTGAAGGTGCTAACATGACTACACTGACCTACAGTGGCATTATCAATAATGGTAATCCGATGTTTAAAACTGTAGATGCTTACGGCATTCCTTTTGAAGGTTTGCAATTGGCTACTACTCCACCTTCAACACGTTATCAGTCACACACCTACGGAAAAAATCCAGGTAATGTTACAATTAAAAATATGACATTATCTGTACCTAATCCCGCTAGCACTCTTACAAACAATGCTATCGTAAGTCTAGACAACGCATCAAATGTTTTATTTGACAATGTTTACATTGGCAATATGGGCAACGCTAGTTCAGTGACTAACGGCCTGGTAGTAGGTGTCCAAATTAGAACTGATCAAACATTGGTCGGTGATCCTACAATGGCAATTAGTGAAAACATACAATTTAATAATTGCTGGTTTAATGGCATAACAGTAGGCATAAGAAACACTGGTACTGTTAACAGATCTATTATTCAAAATAGCAAATTTACATCACTAGTTAACGGGATACAAGGATATAATTATATTAATCCATCTTTCTATAATGGACTAGCAACTAACAATAGATTTGAAACAATTGCCAGAGAAGCTATAATTATCGGAATTGTTAATGCTGGATCATATTTCCCAACTCTTGCACAGGATACTTTCTTCATAAGTCAAAATAATTCTTATGTAAACGTTGGTAACAACTTCCAAGGAGAAGCTAATCAGTATTCTCATGTGATCCAAAACTGGGACACTGGATTATCATCGGTCAATGATTATTTTGATAGACAGTTCAATGTTGGCAGTACCTCTAGTGTTAATATTCACTGGTTGTCACAAAGAATTTCTGCAAAAAGCAATTTACTCAATACTGTGCAAGTTCCTGCACTAAGTGGATTCTTTGCAAATCCATCATACTCAACAACTACTAGTCAATACTCTAGCATATTAAATATCCCATTAGGTATTGGTGGTACTCAAGCGGCCTTTATTGATTATACTATACAAAATGATAACCTATCTAGAAAAGGCAAATTAATAGTTAATTTGTCTACTGCTGGAAACCTTTCAATTCCGGATGGATGGGCTGACGTCAGTGATACATATAACTATTTTGATAGATCTGGTATTGGTGTTAACGGTAACTATCAATTTACTACAGATATGGTACATGCCCAACCTGCAATTAGATTGGCCAACGTGTTTGCATATACTAACGGTGGATTGCCTATAACATACCAGACTGGAACTAACGCTCTGGATGTATTGTTGAATACACAGCGATATTATTCAACAGCTACGATCACTAGTGCTCCTACAAGCAATCAAGATATAATTACATTATGGTCCGGCAATGACGGAAGATACGGAGTTGGTACTCAGGTAACATTTTCTACGCCATACGGATCGCCACCAACGTTTACTGACGGAACAAATACTGCAACATTATTAGCTGCCTCCTTTGCTGGATTTGCAAATGAGATTTTATCTTGCCAGTTTGCAACCGCTAGTGGTACACCTAAGACCATTGCCAATTTAACCACTGGCACTGCAATCATATTCCAAAACCCACCATTGATTACGTGGGGAAGTGGTACACCACAGACATTTAACTATTATACAAAGCAAGATAACAACGTAGAGTTATACAAGCCATCATTTATTACATCTGCTACTATTGCAATTCATCGTAACGGACAAGATATTAATACGGCTACTATCACTGGCGAATACACATATGCGGCAAATAGATTCAGCATATACCAGTTTGGATTTACTCCAACTGTAACTTCACAGATACAACCTACCGATCAAGTGTTTATTACCATGTATCCAAGTCAGTTTTATAATTATGTTACATTGTCATTGTTTAACAATGATGTGAATACGTTTAGTCCTACTACCGTAAGATACACAGTTGACTTTTTAATTTAACATATGTTCAAACTATCTCCAGACGATCGTATATCGTCCTGGGTCAGCCTTCGAGCCCAGTTAGAAACCTGCGAAGATCCTTTTCAATCTGTAATCGATTTTTGGCATGACGCTCCGTATGTGCCATATAATCGATCAGTAGACCAGTACAATCCCAAATCATGGCCTACCCCTTGGGAAATTATTGACGAGAATCAGTATGATGATTTTACCAAGGCTTTAATGATTGGATATACTATTAAGTTTACCAATCGGTTTAAAAATTCTGTAATAATCGTGCGAACTCTAATAGACAAAGACAAAAAAACCTGTTACAATGTTGTAAGTATTGATGAAGAGTGGGTATTGAATTTCAAAGATAACGAGCCAATGTTGTTCAAAAATATACCAGATTCGTTTTCAGTGGAAAATATTATAGAACTATCAAGTTCGTGGTAAATACCATTCTGCACAATTTAAAGAAGGGTAATTATGATCACAGTGGTCAAACGTAATGGGGAAAGAGTCCCTTTAGATATTAGTAAAATACAGAGACAGGTAGCACACGCTTGCAACGGGATTGATAATGTTAGTCCAAGCATGGTGGAGATCAAAGCGCAGATTGAATTGCATGACGGCATGACCACAGAAACTATTGATGAACTATTGCTCAAGGCCATGGTTGATTTAGTGGATGAAACTGAAAACCCAGAAATTAATAATGTAAACTATCAGTATGTTGCAGGACGCCAACGTGTTAGCATGTTGCGTAAGGAAGTTTACGGTGAATATACTCCCCCTAAATTATTCAACATAGTGCAGAAAAATGTTGCCGCGGGCATGTACACCAAAGATCTATTAGATTGGTATACCGAAGATGAATGGAACATAATTGATTTATTCATTGATCACTACAAAGATGAAGAATACACTTATGCGGCTATTGCACAGCTAGCAGAAAAATACCTTGTGCAAAATAGAGCAACAGGTACAATATATGAAACCCCACAAGTACGTTATGCCATAGCAGCCGCAACAGCATTTCATAATGAACCAACCGAAGTAAGGTTAAAATATGTTAAAGAATATTATGAGTGTGCAAGTGCAGGCCATTTTACTTTGGCTACTCCCGTATTGGCCGGTCTTGGAACTACTACTAAACAGTTTAGCAGTTGTGTGCTTATCACTAGTGATGACACATTAGACAGTATCTTTGCCGCTGGCGAAATGATGGCCAAATATGCGTCTAAAAGAGCTGGAATTGGCCTTGAAATAGGCCGAATCCGACCCTTAGGTGCGCCAATTCGCAACGGAGAAATCAAGCATACGGGAATGATACCCTTTCTTAAGAAATGGTTTGCAGACTTGCGTAGTTGCAGTCAAGGTGGAATTCGTAATGCATCATGTACCGTTACATACCCTATTTGGCATTATCAGTTTGAGGACCTTATTGTATTAAAGAACAATCAAGGCACTGACGAAGTACGTGTACGTCAAATGGACTATAGTGTTGTTGTCAACAAGATGTTCTGGAATCGGTATAAAAACAATCAAATGATCACATTGTTCAATCCTGCAGATGTACCTGACCTATACGAGGCCTATTATAGAGACAGTGCAGAATTTGAAAAGCTATATCTAAATTATGAAAAGCATCCGACAATTAAAAAGAAAACGGTATCGGCAGATGAGATATTCAAAAACGGTATTCTTAAGGAACGGACTGATACGGGGCGCATTTATCTTGTCAATATCGACAACGTCATCGCTCAGGGCCCATTTGATACACGAACAGACCCTATATATCAATCAAATCTATGCCAGGAGATTCTTTTACCCACCCGTCCTTTCCAGAGAATTGAAGATCCAGCGGGACGCATTGCTCTTTGCACTCTTGGCAGCATAAACTGGGGGGCATTTAACAATCCACAACAGATGCGCAAGGCATGTCGTGTACTAGTACGTAGCCTAAGTAACTTGTTGAACTATCAAGACTTCCTAAGCATACAAAGTAAACTGGCCAATGATGATTTTGAACCTCTCGGCGTTGGCATCACTAATTTGGCCTACTGGCATGCTCGCAAGAGTTACAAGTATGGAGCTCCAGAAGCATTAGCAGAAGTCAAACGTTGGATGGAACATCAAGCATACTACCTTACTGAAATGAGTGTCGAGCTTGCCCAAGAACGGGGCCCATGCGGACGTAGTCAGCACACTTATTATGGTAAGGGGGTATTCCCTTGGGAAAGACGTAACGCAGGTGTTGACGAATTAACAGACTTTGCGCCCAGTTTAGATTGGGAACCATTACGCATTCGTATGAAAAAATATGGTATCAGAAATGCTACACTAATGGCCGTGGCACCAGTTGAATCCAGCTCAGTTGTTCTAAACTCTACCAACGGAATTGAAATGCCAATGGAATTGATTTCTGTAAAAGAATCAAAAGCTGGATCGTTTGTACAGGTAGTGCCAGAGTACAGACGTTTAAAAAATCGTTATCAGTTGATGTGGGAACAAACAGACTGTGTTGATTACTTAAAGACCAGTGCTGTGCTAGCCGCATACATTGATCAAAGTTTGTCAACTAACACTTTCTATAGTCCGAAACACTTTACCGATGGTAAGGTACCAGGTACATTGATTGCTAAGAATCTAATGCTAGGCTACAAATGGGGTTTGAAGACCATGTATTATAGCTTGATTGATAAAGTGGGCAGTAAGAATGTGTTAAACACTCAAAGCGATAGATTAGTTGCATCTGAACCTGTTACAGTATATGAAGATGAAGAGGATTGTTTGGCCTGCAAGCTCTAGGAACTATTATGTTAGAAACAATATGTGAAGTATTAGAAGACGCATATAAGCGTAACTGGATTACCAGCCGGGATGGCAATGTAAGTATTCGTCACCACGACCGTGATCACTTTTATATCACACCAAGCGGTGTACGTAAACAAACGCTACAGCCGGATCAGTTTAAAAAGATCAGTATTGATAAAACTATCAATAGTGGCAACGGTACTGGCATTTTCAACTATAATTGGAAAGACTTGCCTTACACTGATATTAGTGCTAATCTAAAGCCCAGTGGAGAAATACCATTACACTTTGGGCTACAGCGTGAGATGGGTCAACACAGCGGTGATGTTCGTGTAGTTGTACACGTACATCCAACATATTGTATTGCGGCTATGCATGCCGGTATT
>Ga0136642_1000577_pt1 | contig 18251 bp, 21 predicted proteins | sample LowCatLa1302831Y_FD_115313 | JGI IMG/M metagenome (GOLD analysis project Ga0136642, IMG submission 115313) | Freshwater microbial communities from Lower Cathedral Lake, Yosemite National Park, California, USA - 13028-31Y | ecosystem: Environmental > Aquatic > Freshwater > Lake ... | reverse complement strand
TACCCTTTAGACAATTCAGTAAACCACTTGTTGGCAATATTAGTTTTTCTTAACTTGAAAGTTAATACTAAATCCTCAACACCGTTGGTTAATGTCAGTTCAAACATAGTCTTTAAACTCTGGCGTAACATCTGTAAAACTCTGATTACGAGTAGCGTCTAATGCAAGATTAAATCCCACACAGTCTTCCCATAGCTCACTTTGATCCACAGAGTTAAGGTAATTTATATTATCTTGTATTTGACCTAGTGTATACTTTAATAATTCCGGATGTTCTTTAACTAATTTAAAATTGGGAACACGATCCTTAAGAGCCTCTAGACGCATAATAGCCAGGGCCTTTAATGGCTTGGGTAATACCTGTGCTGATAACACTTTAGGATATGCCACGCGATGGGTATGGAATACGATGCCTAATTTATCTAAAAAGAATTCACACATCTTGTCTAGGATTAGTACATTACTGACCTGTACAGTACAGGCACCTACGATGCGACTAATGTTAGATATTGACTGTATTTGACGTATGTTATTAACAAGCTCTGACCAAGATGCATTACCGCGTATGTATTCATAACTGTTACTAATACCGTCTATACTTACGTTCACGGCAACACTCTTAAACTTAGGCCAATACTGCCATACAGTGCGATTGCTCTTACCTAACATACTTAGATTAGTAGCATACTTAATTTCAATTTGATATCCGTACGGCGCCAGCATATCTAGTATTCGATAATGCTGTGGATCCATCAAAGGCTCCCCGCCTGCAAATTCTACGCGGCGAAAGTGCGGAAGCAATTTTTCTAAACTAGCCCACCATTCTGGGCTATCTTGAAACTTATCAAGATGTGGCTTGTTTTCCAAATCATGTTCTTCAACGATAGCGTACATGATGTTGTTTTCTTCTTTGTAATACTTTTTTACTGCACTCCAATCATTCCAACTTGTTGAGTCCATTGGGTGGCACATACGGCACTTGAGGTTACACAAATTGTTTAATTTTAGTTCCATAGTAGGAATTTCAAACGGCATGGTGTAATCATCGTTTAAAGCGTCTAAGGCATTAGGGTACAAGTTTACCCTAGCTTCGGGAATTGCACCGCTTATATGACGTTTACGCAAGGATTCAACACCTTGGTCCTCTAAGCTAAAACACGGCTCACACTCTGGAGGACGTATGTCAGTAAGTACTGACTTACGTATGCGTTTCATAGTGTCGTTATTCCAAATTTCTTCTAGGGACTGATGTTGTATAAAACCAACAGGATGGCTACGACAACAAGCACAAATAGCGCCGTCCTCTCTCGTTGCAAGCCCTGTGAAAGGATGCATACAGAATGTTTTACTTGTTATATTGCTCAATTGCCCACGCCCTTTCTTTGCACCAAAAACATTCGCCACACGTGGGAACATATTGGCCATACTTGTATGTTTTATAATTAATTTCTGCAAACTCGCCTTCGCAACTGCGAGTGATATTAAACAACTCCATTAGGTCTAAACTGTTGTAGTGACCCAGAACCCAAGATTTATCTACAAAGCGAAAAGGATGACTGGCCACCCGGCCCATGTGAATCATGTATTCCAAATGTGTGTTATTATTGTCACGCTCTATATCACGCTCTCTCATGCCGTTGAACTGAGCTAGGCGAGGATTACGTGTTACAGCATTGTAGTATGCATCAACATCATGCTTTTCACAAACAAATTCTGCATACGCTCTTTGTTGTATGTTGTCGCCACTGACCTTCTTGCCATACTCATCAGTCAGGTTGGGTCCTATATTACCATACTCAATGTCAGGTGCGATAAAGTTGTTGTGTCGCTTAAATGTTATCTCACCAAATCTTTTCGTTAACCAATTGTAAACTTGGTCTGCATCATGTTGTTGCCAAGGTCGTGTTTTCCACATGCGCACATGATTGATGACGTGTACAGTGACATCTTGACCTTGATCCTTGACCAGCTCACACACCATGTAGGCCAGTAATGCACTGTCGGCGCCACCACTCACGCTCACAGCAACATTTTTCCACGATTTATCAAACGGAACATTAACCTGATTCATTTTCCAAATACCTTAGTAGCGGACTGACTCCCACAGGCTGTCCATTTTTCAGTGCCAGATAAATGCTCCTGGTTGGACTCAGTACAAAATCATGGCACACTTTGTAATAATTATCACCATGCGTGTTCCACAAATAATCGGGCGAGAGATTGCGAATAAAATGCAATCCAATCATGGCAGGCGCACGGAGATTCATATTGAAGTCATTCATTATTGTAACACTGTCTGGGTCTATTTGTCTAGTCCAACGCAGGCCAATTCTATTCCAACCCAGTCCAAGTCCTTTGCTCAAGCTGATAGCGACTGACTTAATAGATGGATGTGATAAATCAAAGTTGATTCCGCGACAGCAAGTAAGCCAAGCGCCGTCCACATGTACACTAATTCCTTTGTCTTGCGCTTCATCTAGTATTGCCTCCATTTGATTGTGTACAGCTCCCATGCTGGGAAACGGCATAGCAATTACTAGGGGTACACCTTGTTCAAGTGATCCTGGAACAGTGCCCACGTTGCCCAATCTATCGTGATATCTGTAGTCGCCTGATATCACCTGTGGCTGTCCTTGCATGTATTGTGCATCTATAAATTGTGTGCAACCGTTTACTATGTCCACACGCTCAAATTTGTTCAAACCCGTTATTGTGTTGGTTTGAGATTTCATCAACCACTGATACATTTCTTTTTTGAAATCTGCATAAACGCGGTCACTGATATCTCGATCCAGTTTGCCACTCAATACATCCTGTATCATTTGCTCAATCTTGTTGTCTGACAACGGGCTGGGTCTTTCAGTTTCCAAAAAATCAGGTGAGTAACAAGGAGCTATACGTGTACGGGTCATGAAATATTTACCCTATTAACACAGCATATAAATATTTCATGAACTCACAACCTGTATTTTGGATCAAACCAGAATCAACTCAAATAGGCAATTGGCAAAAACAAATAACTGACATTTCTGGAAGTCCCAGTTTTTGTGCCCTACCTTGGATACATTTGGCCACACGACCAAATGGCGACATGCGTGTGTGCTGTGTGGCCAATGCAAGCGGTGCAGACAGCGGCGACTACACAGTGGGGCTGGTCAAAATGGAAAATGGTGAGCCCGCCAACTTTGCACGTGACCTACCTACAGAAGCGTTCAACAACGACTACATGAAAAGCATACGCAAAACAATGCTTGAAGGACAAGTTCCAGCCAGTTGCTTGAAGTGTTTTCAAGAAGAAGAACAAGGCATTGTGAGCAAGCGTATTTGGGAAACTGGCACATGGCATATCAAAGAAAATTTAGACATACCCCAACTGATTGAACAAACAGAGCATGATGGAAGTGTTCCTTACAAATTGCAATATCTGGATTTGCGACTGGGGCATACCTGTAATTTAAAATGCATCATGTGTAGTCCACATGACAGCAGCATGTGGGTATCTGAACACAAAAAGGTATTCCCCATATTCACTAGCCCTCTTATTAAAAAACAAATGGATTGGAAGCAGGACAAGTTCAATAATCGTTGGCATGAGAATCCCAAGTTCTGGGATGAGATATACGATCAGATACCCAATATAAAACAGTTGTACTTTGCTGGCGGTGAACCATTACTGATCAAAGAGCACACGATATTCTTGGAAGAGATCATAGCTCGTGGGTATGCCAAGCAGATCAGCCTACGTTACAATACCAACGGTGTGCTGATAGATGATACCATTATCAGCTTGTGGAGTCAGTTCAAAAAAGTCAAAGTGGGCGTGAGTCTAGATGGTATAGGAGCACGAGGAGAATACATACGGCATCCATTGGATTGGCGCACTGTTGAAAACAATCTAGCGATGCTAGATAATGCCCCCGATAACATACAAACCAATATTGCCATGGCTGTGCAAATACTCAATATCAAACATGTGCCAGAGTTCATCAAGTGGAAGGTCAACAGTAAATTCAAAAAGATCAATATGGATACCAATGCCGCTGGGCAAATGATGGGTGGCGGCCTAGTGGGTGTTCACTTGCTGTGGATTCCCACCTGGCTGAGTCTGCGTGTGCTGCCTCAAAAGGACAAACTGGAAATACGACATTTATTTGCTGAACTACAAGAATGGTTATGGAAACATTACACACAAGATATAGAATTTTGGGAACGGAATCCCTACGGCTGGAAGCGTTGGGAAGGCATACTGGATTGGATGGATGCTGAAGATCATACCAACTTGCTGCCTGATTTCAAAGAATACATTGTGACCATGGATCAGCAACGCAACACAGATTTCAAAACTGTGTTCCCAGAGTTAGGACATTTGTCATGACTGGCGATTTGATAAGTCAACAACCGTGGCAAATTCCTCAAGGACTTATCCAGCAAGCACTGGAAGAATTTCCCATCACAGATGAAGTTGCAATATTGAATCATCATGATGGCAATTTTTTCTATGGGCAATGGTCCATCAAAGATCAATACAAAGGCACTGCATGGGAACACATATTGAACACTCTGCCCAATCCAGCAGGTGAAGCACGTATTATCAAACTGTCATCGGGGGAAGCCTATCCAGCACATGCAGACATAGACAACCGCTGGCACCTTAATCTAACCGGTGAGCGATCATTTTTGATAGATCTTGAAAATAAAAAAATGTTTGAATGTGTTCATGACAATCATTGGTATTACATGGATGCTGGTCGCATACATTCTGCCGCAAACTATGGACCACGAGATAGGTTGCAGTTAGTGGTTAGAGAACCTTTGCGAACATTTGCACCTGGTGTTGAACATGTGAACATAACTATCACTCTATCAACTATTCAAGAATCATATAGATACAAGTTTGACAACACCATAAGTCCTTGGCTCAATCGCACAAACATGAAGCATGGTATTTGTGATTTTTCTTGGACTGAGAATACCGTGAGTTTTAGATTGATAAAATCTCTAATACCTGAATTGAAATCGTTGATTACAAACGAATACTCTTTGAGCATGTGTTGACACAGGTAAGGCATTTGCTTGCGCCCTCCCACATGGATGGCAAATTATTCCATAGTGAATCTGTCAGCACTTGATCTATTGACACACTGTTCAAGTTAGGGACTGTTAACCTTGCAAGTTGTTGTTTGCTGTTTGTAACACAAATATTTCTCAGTGCATTGATCACTGTGACCTCTGTAAGTGGTTGTTCTACATAGTCAGATCCAAGATAGCTGCACGGGAACAGGTTACCCCTACAGTCTACAAATATCTCTTGATTGTTCACACACTTGGGATCTATAACAGCACTGCTTACCAAACTGGTTCTTACATCACTGTCCAGTAGTTTTTCGACTGAGTGAGTGACCTTAGTGGCCTTGGACGGATTTAGATTGTAGGCAAATTTGTTATTTTTATCATAAACTGGAAAATCCACAACGCTATAAAATCGATTGGTATGTTTGAACTGCACACTGCTCACACCCAGGTTCAATAAGAACTTTTCCAGTTCCCCAACATCATCCTCGTTATGAGCAAACACCAAACTGTCTACTTTCACACTACCACCGGCCCTTATCACCGCTTGTATGTTTTGTACAACATGATCAAAATCTGTGTTACGTCTATACAGCTCGTGTTTGCCTTTAAATCCATCCACAGCAAATATCATATCAGTAGTGTACTGAGCCAGCTCTGCCCACCAATCAGTTTTGCGCAAGCTGCCATTTGTATGGATACTGGTATAGATATTGGGATTACTCTCGCGCACATATTTGTAAATTTCAATACAGTCGGTGGCAAATGCAGGATCGCCATAGTTGCCTGAACTATAAAACACATCAAGAGTTTGTAAAAACTCAGCAGGAAACCAACGTTTGAAATCTTGCACAGAAATCTCAGTGTTGGAAAGAAATGGGCGAGTCCCGTATCCGTTGTGATTGCGGGCACACATGGGACAAGCAGCTTGGCACTTGTCTGTGAGTTCCATATGAAGTCTTTTAACTGTGTACATTATAGAAAGTTGTACAGTTGTTTGTGGTTGGTATTTCTAGTGCTGTCGTATAATGCCAGCACACGATCTCGCTCAGCAACCACAGTGTCAAAATCCACATGTGCGGACAAGAATGTTTCTATATTGCTCAAGTACTCAACGAGATTGTTGTTTTGTTTGAAAATTTTATAGTCTTTGGCCAACAGCAATTTCACACTGTTCACAATTTGTTGTTTTAATTCATCACTCAAGTAGGCAATAGAGAAATATGCTGGATCCGAAACCCAGTTGAAACTGATAGCAAGTCTACTCACTGTGTGCGAATATCGTTCGAACTCTGCCATTATGGTTTCTATATCAAATATATTGAAAATACTGAACGTTGTGGATATCTTGGTTCTAATTTTGTTATTGTTCAGCACTGACTCAAAATTGGTTTTGAAGTTGTGGAAATCTGCCGGGTACCTAATGTAGTGAAACTTGTCAGCCAACACATGGTCAAAACTGGCAATAAGATTCACTGACTTGAATTGTTCGAGGCTGTGTATCAAGTTTTGATTTATTTGACTAAGGTTGCTAATGATTTCAAGCTCTACTGTATCAGCATAACCTTGCGTTACCAGTCTGTTTATCATGTCATGTGCTATGGGATTGATCAGAGGCTCACCACCTACCAGCCTTATCTTGCGTAGATTTTTAAGAACAGATGCCAAGTTATCAAATACAGTTTGACAATTGTCTTTATCAAACCTATATTGTTGATTCTCGTTTTTAAATGTTACTTCAATCAGCTCGATAAGATGTGGCAATTTGACATTATTATTTTGCCACAGCTTGATTTCCGTTTCGTGTTGCGAGCTTGACAGTTGATTGCACATGATGCACTTTAAATTACAAAGATTTCCCAATTTGAAATCCATGATCTCTGGCATTAGTGGAAGATATCCTGTACTGTCCATCTGCAACACCAATGCGTCTAGATTAAAACTTTTGTTTTCGTTTTTGCGTTTGGAGTAACCACCATTTGCCTCTGCTCGCCAGCAACTGGCACAATTGGCATTCTGTACTCCATTTACCAAATCCAATCTCAGCTGTTTGTAGTAGTGGCTGTTCCATACATCAATGGCCTTGTTGGTTTGAATGTTGGGGCCAAATCCATAGCTATCACAGCATGTTCTATAGTCACCACTATTGGTATTGCTCATGAGAGTGAATGGCAATGCACAAATGGTGTCTTTGGAGTATTTCATCAACTATTTATAGGGGGTGTACATAGCCCGATAAATAATGGCCTATGTGGAAACATTACTATAAACTAGACGATTTTGGATTGCCATGCCATACACAGATGAGCTATGAGCCTTTGATCAACGAAAAGCGCAATGTGTTTTGTATGAACTACAACGTGGATAATCCCTATCAAGACTATTTGAATAGGGTTGGATTTGTTCCTGAAATAGTGCATGAATTGTTTGATAGAGAAGTCAAGTTTTTAACCAAGTTTCAAAAATTCAGTTGGGCTCCAGAGATCCTAGACATTGTTGACAAGCGCATATACATACGTTGGCATGACAACACCTGCAACGATGTGATTCAATCAGGTAAAGAATTACCCAGTGGATGGAAAGAACAGTTGAACTGTATCATACGCGACCAGTTGCATGAGCAAGTGTACAAGGTAACACAATACCCGCATTGCTTCTATATTGACAATGACGGCCAACTGGGCACGTTTGATTTTTATGGTTGTTTTGATTTTGATGATTATCTCATACCTTATAGCAAAATCAAAGGATTGATAAGTGAGCATAGTGAAGGTAGAATAACTGAAGTGCAAGATGGCGACATGATCAATCTCAAGGACATGTTTTTGAATAGTTTGCGCACACACATCAAGTGGCCCGACAATCATTTAAACACCATATACAATTCGTTATGACTCTGGGTAGAGAATACATGTTGAGTGCCGCGCGATATCTAAAATTAGATATCCCAGTTCCACACGACGCCATGTTGGCAGAAGCGGTGGCATTGAGAAAATCATTTATTGAATATAGGGACGGCGACTCCAAGGGCTGGCACAGTTTGCCAATTATTGGCAAAAGCTCAACGGAACCATATGCATGGAACGCATACTATTCATCAGCCGAACAAGCGGCACCCAATATGCAGTTTACTAGCATAAGCAAACAGTGTCCCATAACAGTGGATTGGCTTAAAACTGTGTACCCCAGTAACAGTTATGCCCGTGTGAGGTTCATGCTGTTAGAAGCAGGCGGATCTATTGGATTCCATAAAGACACAGAACACAGCACATTGAGTGCAGTCAACATAGCGTTAAACAATCCCAAAAATTGTGCTTGGCATTGGAAAGACCAGTCCAGTTTGGAGTTTGCTCCTGGAGATGCCTACGCTATGAACATCAGTTATGAACACAGTATAAGCAATCCCAGCAAAGAAGATAGATATCATATCATAGTGCATCACTATGATAGTACACCTGCTTGGAAAAATATGATGCTAACCGCAATGGAGAAATATGAAACACAAGGTAATTTTCATTATAGTACCGAGCTATTCTAATAACACCTGGCTAGATGCCAAGATGATGCAATTGACCACAGCGTTTATCAACATCTTGAATGTAGATAGTTGCCCTATAGAAATAGTTGACAATTACAACGATTGTAACAAGTTCTTGGACAAGGCAGATTATTTGGTAGTATCCACCGCGGGTAACTTTATTGTAGAGCGAGATCATATACATAACAAAATAAATTGTATTCCCAAGGATGTGGGACTTGTAGCACACTTGCTACAATTTTCAAACGACCACACTCCATACATGCATGAGCAATTTTTTATTATTAATACTCATGCGGTGTCAGGTGTGGATTTAACTTTTGACAAGTTCACAACCGACGGTAGAGAATTGGTGCGTAGTGAGGAAGATCTCCACGATGGACATGCTCCGTTGTTCATAGCACTGGGCGAGGACATTGTAGAAAGAGATATGCAATTCGGTACCAGTCTTATAGAACAATGTTTGCTGAATGGTTATCAAGTGAGAAACTTTGATATGGATTGGCGATACCCTGACACAGCCAACGAATATATTACTTTGCATGGCAAGCAAGTGCCCAGTAGAGGATATTGTTATCCCTTGTTGAATACAGATTTGTTCGCTGAATGTTTACAAGACCTCACAATACGTCCAGGACTAGATGAAGCACAGGAATGGTTTTTGACAGCAGTGAATAAAGTACTGGAGTTTGAAGTATTGAACTATTGGCAATACGACAACACTCCTACTGATGTGCAAAAATGCAATCGAGTTGTGTGTGCCGCAAATGGCTTCTTGGGAGAACTTATCGCACTCAAAGTAGGTGCAACCAGCATAACCTTTTATGACATAAATCCCAACAACTTGGAATTTAAAAAACATCTGTATACCAATTGGGATGGAAATAATTATGAAGATTTTGCTAGAGAGTGGGCTGACGCTCGCACACTGTGTCTCGAGCCCGCACTTGAAATAGACAAGGCCATGGCCTTACCTCTGATGTCCGAAACAGAACTGACACTATTTCCCATATGGCAAACATGGAAGCAAACTGTACAAATAGATTACCTTCAAATGGATATCGTGAAAGACATTGACCAATTGTCCTTGGACAACACCTGTGTGCTTCATACCAGTACAATTCTCAGTGTGTATCCATTTACAGTTATACAACATGATAGTGCAGCCATACAGCATGTAGTGGAAAAAATAACACAATCCCGCGCTCAGTGGATTGGATTATAATTGATGTTTGTGTAGTTGTTTGGCCAATTCGTCTCGCAGCCAATATATTTTTTTTGTTGCATTTTATCTCCAAAGATTAAAAGTGTATTTTGGCACCAATCCGCCGTTGAGTCCAGCATGCCAGCTTTTTCTATCCGGCCATTTAAACACGTCGCCCTGTTGTCTGTTGTACAGGCACTGGTCTTCCACAATAAAAACATGCCCGTTAGTGGGAGGAGACACATGGCAATGATATCGCTCCATGCCCTTGCCTTCTTTATCTAGAGTTGCTTCATCGTCAGTGATGTCCCAATGCCATGGTGCCATGTCCCCAGGATTTACTCTGCTGATCCAACAGTTGGTATATCCGTCTATGCCTACAAATTTCATAAACTTATCCACAACAGATTTATCAAAATTGGTATTGGGAAAATACATACCCCAACTCATGTTGCCGCCTTCGTGTTTCATTTTGTATCCTGCCGTGCGCAACGGTCCTGCAACTTCATCCACGCCGGGTACGGGCTGTCCCACGTCATGTCTTGGTCCAATGTAGCTGGGTTCTTGCGTAGCAAGGTCACTTATGACTTGGTCCCAGTCAATCTCACTGGAACAATTACCTATAAATTTTATCATTCAAATTTCTCTAAAATCCAAGTCCGAAATATATGTGTCTGACTTTATTACAAAATCCACAATGTCCGTCATTTGTTTTTCAGTAGTGCTGGGAGACTTATGTCCGTAGTTGGCAAATCTTAGCAACGCAGTCTGTGGTTGAGGACCAAATACTTTTTTAAACTTCAAGTCATTGTGTATTTTTTCCAGCAGCATTTTGTTTGCAATCATTTGTGGATCTGCTGACACTGTCAACAACAGCTCAAATGCTATGGAAGGTGCGAGAGTGCCAAAACTGATAATTTTACCGTTGTGATTGCTTTGCTCCCACAAACTGTACACTCGCTGTAACAACAAACTTTGACTGATGCCCACATTGGCCAAATTGATAAAACAATCCACGTCCCCGGCAAGTTCTACCACTCTTTGTAAATCTTCATCCTTGGTTAGGTCAAAGCCAGTTTGCCTACTTACCAATACCAGCTGGTGTGTTTTGTAGTGTGCAGCAAGTGATTGACCTACGCTGGATGTGTGTCCTGTAATTAATATTTTCATCAATAGCTCTGTATATGATCGATACCTAGTCGTTGGCGGAATGCATGGGTAAATTTGCCATCTATTCTTAAGCCATAACTTTGTTCCATTATTTGCTCGCCGCCATGCCAGTCCACATCATTCCACCATGCGGCTCTGGTGTTAAGATAAGTTTTATCTTTAGTCTCCGGATCCCATAGGTACATGGCTTTTTTTGTGTTGGGTCGAATGTGTACAAATTCATTACGATGTGGCTTGACTACATCAATACCATTCTTGGCATCCAAGTCTCTATGTTCAAATGGAATGCCATCAGCTTCACAATGGAAGAATATCACTCGCCCTATTTCTTCAAACACAGTTCCCACAAGGCTTTCAACCCATTGCACAGTTCTTGGAAAATACGCGGCTTCTGGCGTTAAATTTCTTGCTGCTGTGCGGTCGTCCCAGGATCCCTCTTCCCATAGATAATAGTATAAGTAAGGATCGTACGCTCCCATAGCCATCTTTAGATAGCGTGTGAATATATTGCGCTGTTGAAAATCTTTAAAATTACTCGGTATTATATCCATGCCATTCAATTTGATAGGATCGGTGTCTGGCAAGGCATTAAATTCGTCCATGGCCTGATAGATTGGCTTCCAACTCAATTTATAGCTCATGTTGTCTAAACAAAAACCTGGCGCCATCCATGTGCCTTCCTTGGCATAAGGCCTAGCAAGGGCAAAACCCTTTAGTATTTCAAGTTGCAGATCATCAAACCCATGCATATCCAAATATGGAGTCATATCAAAATAAGGCTGATTGTTTATACCTTTGATCATTATGCTGGCAATTTAAAATTCTTTATTTCGGCAAGAGCCACATAGTATTTGATCTCGTCTATGTATTCGCTCATGAAAGGTTCTGTCAAGTAAGGTTGCCAGAATCCGTCTTGCAAGTTGCTGTAGTCGTGTTGCACACGATAGCACATGCGATTCTTGGTTTCTCCCAGTCTACGATGTAGAGTAATGCTGTTGTCAAATAGGCAGAAGTCATTGTTGCTTTGATACCAATGATCGTAGGTGTATTTTGGAGTGAATAGTTCTTTGTCTATTTCAGCAAATACCGCATCCGATTCTGCTTTTGTCATGCCCTTGATGCTGTGTACAGTATGTATGCTATAGTGCAAGCCAATAATGCCACCTGGGCTACGCATCACCATGGGCATCTCCGCATCGTCTACTGGACACATATTGGCATGCATGACTTCGTCTTGCTCTACCCGTAAGCCTGGATTCATCTTGCCTGGAGTGAATCTGTGTAACAACACCATCTCATCCAATTCGCTACGGAAAGCATTGCTGACACTTTCATAATAGTCGGGTGTGGTCAAGAAACCTGTTGAAGATCCTATCATGTTCTGAGACCCCAGCAACGCCACTCCTGGAGTGAATGTTCTAGTGCCACTCTCGTTGCTGTGCCATGCAAGCTCACCTTCTGCAAACATGCCCAATGGATTGCCATCTTTATCCCGCTGGCCAGTTACTCGCATTACATGTCTACCATCCGGTCCTGTTTCTTGCATACGGGCAATGTTGCGCAATCGCAGAGTATCCATGGGATCAATACTTTCATCGCCTTTTAGAGCCAGTCCTACAACCTCGTGCCACATGAGTCCAGGATACTTTTTGAGTATCAAATAACGGATGCCGTATCTTGTGTCTCCAAATTTGGTTACCCATTCAGTTTGATTTTCCCATGACAAGTTGCAGTCGCGTATGATTGTGACCAAATTAGTCATATGAAGTTTGCCAATAGTCATCCACTCTTCGTTGCTTAATGTGTTAAAATCAACATTGTCGATGAATATACCAAATCTACCCAATCCTGGAATTTTACTAACTTTCATAAGTGTGCCCTTTGTGTAATATTTATAGCTAATTAATATACCATGGAATATTATTACAACAACGTGCCAGAGCATGGCCTTTGCCGAAACAACTTAATTTATACCAGTCTTATATCTGAGGATAAAAAAGTATTTTGCCAATGGTATCATAATGATACCGAATACCATAAAGGTCAAAATCAAGTGGTTGACCCAAAGTTAATGGCAGAAAAATTCCAAAGAGAATTGCATTACTTGAGCAACATGGCTTGGCACAATCCACACATGGTTCCAAAGATTATAGAAGTCAATGTTCCGGAGCGTAAAATATATTTGTCTATTGATGGTCCAGACTTTTGGGAACAAGCAGGGTGCGATATGGCAAACTACGATTCAGTATTACCCGACTGGCAGGATCAAATGATAGCCATCATACAGGCACATAGAGCTCGTGGTTGGCACAAGTACAGCATGCATCCCAGCAGTTATTTTGTGGTAGATGGCAAACTAAAAAGCATCAACTACTTCTTTACCTATCACCAAGACGAACCCACTATCAGTATAGCAGATGTGGAAAGCCACATCTACTCCACAAGGCAGGATGAGATGCGCAAACACTTGGACGAGTTGGGCATTGATTGGCATACCAAACAATCGTGGACTGTGATGGATCAGTTGTGCTGGGCCAGCTTCAGCACTAACTATCCCCACGATTTTATAGAACGTGTTAAATGTATAAAGTAACTCCCTGGACTGCTGAACTGGACTTGACTGGATTCTACACAGAAGCGGCACGCAGAGGATTTGAAAACAATTCCAGCCAAAAGTCAATGGTAGATTGTTTTGCAAAAGAAAAACACAAACAGATTTGGATCCTGTATCACAACAGTGAACCTGTGGGCAGTGTGGCTGCTCATTCTTTTCCTGAGATGGGAGAGGATGCTTATCGTATAGCTGCACGAACTTGTGTGTTTACTGATAAGTTGCCTGGCGTGTACGGCAAAGCACTTAGGACCATTAGTGTTATTACGGATCATCAAAATCCCACAGCACAGTTTCTTATTCCCACCTGCATAGCGTGGACTCCTCCTTGGGCAGATCTTTATATAACCAGCAACGAAAACAGCGTGGGCACACAACGACTGGTACACAACATATTTGCACCAGCAATGGAACATCTGGGTCTAATGAAACAAGTGAAAAAAATGGACTATAGGGGAACTAGGCAAACTGTATGGCAACTGTTTCCTGATAGATTTCTTAAAGACCTGGAAAGCTATCACCGGTGGCCCTTAGACGATTACTCGTTTACCACGCCCAAGTAATTGAAAAGATAGTAGGGCTTGGCACCAAAGTTGGCTGCGCCATGCACATCCAGATAGTGATCCCATTTGATCAGCGTGTTTCTAGGTTGATTGTAAAAGCTCTTGTCTTTGACCACTAGCACATGGCCAAATTCAGGCTCTGAAATAAAACATATATATCTATCGATATTGAAAGGTTTCATAGAATTAAAAAAGCATACGTCCCAATGCTTGGGAACTGTCATGCCCGGACTTACTCTACTGATTTGCACATTGGCAGCTGTGCAATTCACTTGCCTATCAAATTCTGCAATGAATGATTCATCTTCAAAATGTCGAGGGTACCAATTGTCCCAACCAACACCACCTGCATGGTATTTGCCAGCAATGAGTTCTTTTTCAATTTCACGTTGATGGAATTTTTCTTCGTCCCCTAATTCGTCCGGTTCCCTTCCCAACACATTGTCGCCGCGCATGCGATCACAATCTTCAGGCAGGCAGGCAATGATTTTGTCCCAATCTATATTTACAATCATTTTGGTTGTCATGGTGTTCCTTGAATAAATTTTTATTTATTTTATATGGCCAATAATCATGTATCTCGTATACAGTGGCAATTGCAATTCGCCAGACCACACTACATCAATATGGCTTTGTTCTTTGAACTCTTGCAAACTACTGGCTGTGCGAACATGCTCGTCTATAACATAGTTGTTGCTTTGTAGAACCAGCAGTTGATCTTTGTTGCGTTTGCCAAGCCATGTTTCGTATTGCTGTTGCGTGATGTGTTCGCAACTGGTATTGATAACCACATTCACAAATGATATCAAGTTGCACATGTCCCCTGTGATGGCTTTGAATCTACCCGTTATCTCTTCGCCTTTGTTCATCATAGTTGCAATGGATTGGCATGTAGGGTCGATGTCAAGACTCGTAATACGTCTAATAGGAATACTGCTTTGAAACAGCATACTGGCCAGCACACCAACCCATCCACCATGTATTTCAATACTCACTGGATCATCCTTGACTGAGAATTGCATACTCAATGCTTCAATCAACCATTCTTTACTTTTGAGCTGACCTTGCCAGAAAGCATCCATGGTTCTCATGGGATCTGGACTTTGGCGGATGGCCTGCATCCAAAAGTGCAAGTGCTCAGTGCTAATCAACATATTGTGCTCTCAGCTTGTCAAACTTGCCGCATTGTTGGCTGCAAGTCAATAATGGCTTGTTGTCCCATGTGCCTTCCACACGATCGAATATTTGGCTATCAAATATTTGTTTTAGGGTGCTGGTGTTTAAATTGGGGAACTCGCCTATACGATCCATGTAGTCTATGCGTTTGGGCCACATGGGCATGCCCCATTTGAGATCCAACCAACAGCACGGACTCACAGCGCCGTCTGCACCTATATAAATCTGCTGACTTCTTTTGGCCATGCAATTGATACTGTTGGGCTGTACATCAATCACGGATTGCTCCTTCTTGGGAATCATGTCCAGACTCTTTTGTGTTGGATAGATAGTGTAGCGGGTACGGCCATCGTCGTCCAACACAGCCCAGCCATTCTCTGTAAATCTACTGGTGTGCTTAGGTGTGAACAATTTAAAGCCCAATGCAGCACTCATGGCGCGGCATTCTTCAACTTGGTGTTCATTGTGCTTGAATACCAGCATGTGCCATTCAGCATGGCCACCGGCTTGTATAAATGCTGTTGCGTTTTTGATAATTTTATTAAAGTCAGTGTCTATTCTATAGATAGCATGCGTGTCCCCCAAACCATCCAGACCAAACAACACTCTAACATTGTGCTTGGCCAGTTCTTGCCACCAAAGCATATTCCTAGCACTGCCGTTGGTATTTAGAGTTAACCGCATACTGGGGTTCAACTCTCTTAGATATTGGAATATCTTTAAACAGTCTTCTGCAATAATAGGATCGCCTAGATTGCCGCACATGGCTAGAGCATGCAGTTGTCGAACAAAATCTTGGCTGAACCAAGACTTGAATTGTTCTAGAGTTATTTCATTCAAATCAAACAGTGGATTCAAGATGCCGCCGTGTACTCTGCGGGGACACATTGGGCAACGTGCTTGGCACTTGCTGGTAAGTTCGAGATGGATATCTCGTATATCGTCTAATTTATACATTTTGGTATCTTGCTGTCTGCACTGCTTACGCACCTATCAGTCACACATAATCTAGGCGCGGAAAACAAAGTAAATTTATCTATCGTGCCCAGTGCTTGTTCCTTGCAACTGTATGCCCTTTTAACTTCAATGCCTCTTATTATAACACTCTGGTAACCACTATTGCAAGTCCAATTAGTAAAACTGTTGAATCCCAGAGCATTGAATCGCTCTGCCTGATCTATGTAGTAGTCGTTGTTGCCGTCACTGAGCCTTATTTGAAATCGTTCCTGCTGTTCAAAATCGTCCTGCATGATTTTGATCATGTCGTCTGTGTAGCCATCTACCACGGCTGTGGCTGTGTCATTGCTTTGTGGTTTGAGAGTGACATTGATACCACGTTCTCTCAATCTATTACATCGCTCCAGTGTAGGGTAAAACAGGTCTGGCACCATTACTTGGTTCACTGTTACATGCACACGCTCATACATCAGCTGTAGACACTTGTCTCCAAACTCCTGCTCTTTGGCATGCTCAGCATGAAAACTGGCTGTGATACTTCTGCGCTGCAAACAATCTGTAATATCGCACCAATGCTTCCACCATTTTGACCCTGGGCTCAAATTGGTAGTCATATGGATACTTTGGTAACTGCTTTGGGTTTCGTCCAAGTGTTTGATCAAATTGGGCAGGTCTCGATAGGCAGTTGGTTCGCCTCCTGAGAAACTCCAATGAAATTGAGTGAATCCATTCAAACCTGCTTGACGTTTTATCTCATCCACTGTACACTTGTAGGCTTCCAATGTTTGATAATCCAATTGATCACTTCTAGCATAGGGCCAACAGTATGAACACTTGTAGTTGCAAAATCGACCCAGTATCCAACTGACATTAAATAAAGGACGATCCAACATGGTTTGTTGTCCAAATTTAACTATTTTGGTAAACGGTATAGTAGAGAAATTCATTGACAGTATTTACACATGATGTTATAATTTATACGTGGACGTGAGTGTAACTGGTAAACCTCCTCCTAGTAAGCTGACCCCCAGCTGAACGGAGGGAACGGGCCTTGCTCTTAGAGTGGCTTTGGAAGTTCGAATCTTCCCGTCCGCACCATTTAACTTAGGCAAAGAAAGAGGCATATGAAAAAAACATTGGCAATTTTGGCACTAATAGCAACTACAGCTCATGCTGGATTGGAGTCTGGACCGCGTGATAACTATGACATGACCAAACTAAAGACCAATCGCAGTCTTGTGACAGTGTTTACAGTTGATGGACCAATCAACAAAGCCTGTAACATACAAAGATTAAAGCGCGGTCAATTGCCATTCAGTTATGAAGTAGAGGCCTGTAGCTTTTGGTCTGGCGACTCTTGCCAAATTTATGTTGGCAAAAAAACCAACAACGATATCCTTGGACACGAAATGCATCATTGTTTAGCAGGAAATTTCCATTGAAAAAAGTAGCATCAAGCCCTGAACGTTATACCTTCCAGAAAGAAGGCTATATCAAACGTTGCGAGGAAAAAGGCGCAGAGCCCAACCCCGACTATGTTGCCATGTACAAAACTTGGCGTGAGCAAGATGAGGCCAATCTAGTAGATGCTGCTTGGCAAAAGAACAACATGGAATATGATCTCCGTAGTTCAAAAGAAATGTGCGACAAAGTCAAAGAGTCAGACAATTATGCTCAAAATTTGTATGCGGCCATGTGCAACATGACTTGGCAAAGCAGAGAGTTTTGGCAAGAGATGAAAGGTGAAACTTGGAGTTGCAGTTGGCGCCGCAGTGGTGGCATAATTGCTGACATGCGTGAACAAGGTGACTACATTGATTGGTACTGTAGCGGCATTGGCAACGAAGAATTGGGCAATGGGTTAGACGGCACTGTACCAGATACAACTGATGGACGCAACTATGTGCCCGAAGGTGTTGTAACTGAAGAAATTGAACTGGACTTGAACCGATTAGGCTGGAG
>Ga0136642_1000576_pt1 | contig 18263 bp, 17 predicted proteins | sample LowCatLa1302831Y_FD_115313 | JGI IMG/M metagenome (GOLD analysis project Ga0136642, IMG submission 115313) | Freshwater microbial communities from Lower Cathedral Lake, Yosemite National Park, California, USA - 13028-31Y | ecosystem: Environmental > Aquatic > Freshwater > Lake ... | reverse complement strand
GCGTTGGCGCCCATGGCGGCAGCGTGGGTGACCATCTGGTCGTAGGCTTTCTGGCGGGCCTGCTCGCACGTCGCGGTCAACGCTCCGATCTGGCCATCGATGAGGGACTTCAGGATGCTTTGCCCGATGATGGGGGCGCGAACGATAAGGCCGCGGACGAGGCCCTTATAGGCAACCACGCGAAACCCCTCTACCGCGAAGGTAGTGGTCACGACGACTCCGGAAGGCAAAGCAGGGGGGGAAGAACTCATGTCTAGAGGTAAGAACCCCTAAAATGCCCCGATGTTCCCCGCTGGTCAAGCCACCCCGCCCTGACGATGGCGGCTTACTTGCCTTCCTTCTCGTATTCAGCGGCCGTCCAAGGCGTCTTGCGGTCGGCATACTTCGCCTTGATGGCCTTCACTTCAGCCTCCGTGACAGCCGCGCCCGAGTTGCCGAAAGAATTGTTCACGTAGGTGACCACATCAGCGATATCCTTATCGGAAACGCCAGCGACGGGGGGCATCATGCTCGTGTAGGTCGTTCCCTTAACGGTCACGGGGCCGATCATGCCATTGGTGATATTGCGGACAGCGATGGAGGCGCTCTTTGCAATCCACTCGGACCCGGCGAGGGGCGGGAAGACGGGGGGCAGGCCCATGCCGGTCGGCTGGTGGCAGGCGATGCAGGTGCGGGAGTAGACGGCTTGGCCGCGCTTCATAGAGTCGGCGTCAGGCGCGGCCACGGCGGCGGCGGCGAGGAAGCAGAGGGCAAAGGACTTGAGGGAGGTCATGGGTTGTCGGTGGAAGGTAGAGGTGTGAGGAATAGGGAAGACCTCAAAAGCAAAAAGCAGTTCCCTTCAGGATGGGGGAGGTAATTAGCCTAGGGAGAGCGGGCCATTAGACGCGCGGGCCAAGGTTTTAAACGACAAGCACCCCCTCCATGCGCCCCAAGGATACTAGGCCTTTTACCCTGTTAAAATGGGGTGGAAACCTGTCAAAAGCCCCCTAGCCTACTTGGTATGAAAACGCCAGACGCCCGCTCGGACTGGATGCGCAGCACCCGTCCGGAAAGCCTGCGGAGCGTTTTCGACCACCTCCCGGGAGTGATGTTCTTCGCCAAGGACCTGGCCGGGCGTTTCACGATGGCCAACCTGGCCTTTGCCCAGCGCTGCGGCATGCCTGATGAGGCCAGCCTGCTCGGGAAGAGCGATGCCGACATCTTTCCGCCAGAGTTGGCCGCGGCCTTCAAGAAGAAGGACCTCCAGATCTGCCAGACGGGTCAGCCCCTGCCCCGCATCATCGAGCTCTTCCCGAACGCCGACGGCGAGCACGTCTGGTATGAGACCACGAAGGTCCCCCTCTTCGACGAGGCCGGCCGCGCCTGCGGGGTCTGCGGCACGGTCCGGAGCTACGAAGGCACGAAGGCCCTCCTCGAGCCGTTCCTCCAGGTCGAAGCGGCCGCGGAGTTCATCAAGGACAACCTCACCACCTCCCTTAATATAGCCAAGCTGGCCAAGCTCACGGGGATGTCGGTCCGCCAGTTTGAACGCAAATTCCACAAGGCCTACCAGGTCAGCCCCCGCGGCTACTTGGTCCGCATGCGGGTGGCTGCCGCCACCGACCTCCTTCGGACGACGGCCCTCCGACCCTCAGAAATCGCCCACCAGACGGGGTTCTACGACGCCAGTGATTTCTCCCGCCAGTTCCGCCGGGCGATGAAGGTCAGCCCGACCGAGTTCCGCCGTAATCTCAAGGCCTGAAAACGGGACTACCGGGCGATGGCTACCCCCCACTTGCCTACTCGACAGAGGGGGTGTTATTAGTTTTATTCACACCCGTACCCCCCTCTCCCTAAACATACTATGAGCACAGAAACTACGGTTCCTAATGCGAAGCGCCTCCTCTGGGCCGGCTTCATGGCTATCCTCGCGGCCGGCGTCGGCTTCGCCCTCCGCGGCGGCATCTTCGGCGCTTGGGCGTCCGAATACGGCTTCACCGGCTCCCAGCTCGGCGCCATCGGCGGCGCCGGTTTCTCTGGCTTCTGCTTCGGCATCATCATCGGTGGCGTCCTCGTGGACAAGATCGGCTACGGCAAGCTCGTCGCCGTCGCCCTCGTCGGACACATCCTCTCGGCGTTCGTCACCTTTGGCGCCTCCTCCCCGCAGAACGCGTATGACTTCCTCTACTGGGGCATGTTCATCTTCGCCTTCGCGAACGGCACCCTCGAAGCCGTGGCTAACCCGCTCGTCGCCACGATCTTCCCCCAGAACCGCACGCACTACCTCAACATCCTGCACGCCTCCTGGCCTCTCGGCATGATGGTGGGCGTCGTCGCCTCCGGCCTGCTTGGCGGTGGTATCTTCGGCATCGCCGGTCTCGGCCTCAGCTGGAAGATCCAGCTCGGCTTCTACCTCGTCCCGACCATCGCCTACGCGGTGATGTTCATGGGTCAGTCCTTCCCGAAGTCGGAAGCCGCCGAGAAGGGCGCCTCCTTCTCCGAGATGTTCAAGGACGTCGGCATCCTGGGCTCGCTCGTCGCCTGCTACCTGCTCTCGATCTTCCTGGGTAACGTCCTCGGTCCGGTGATCCACATCGATAACCTCGGCCTCTACCTCGCCGGCATCCTGCTGATCGCGGTCGGCGTCATCACCCGCTTCTCGTTCGGCTCCCTCCTGCTCTTCGTGCTCTTCATCACCCACGCCCTCGTCGGCGCGGTCGAACTCGGCACGGATTCCTGGATCGAGAACATCACGGGCAACCTTTTCACCCCGGCTGAAGGCAAGCTGCTCTTCTTCTACACGTCGTTCATCATGTTCTCGCTCCGCTTCTGCGCTGAGTTCATCGAGAAGAAGATCGGCCTCTCGCCGATCGGCCTGCTGGTCGCGGCCTCGCTCATCGCCTTCGGCGGCCTCACCCTCGCCAGCAGCATGACCACCACGACCGCGGCGCTCGTCGCCCTCGGCATCTACGCCCTCGGCAAGACGTTCTTCTGGCCCACGATGCTCGCCGTCGTCGGCGACCGCTTCCCGCGCTCCGGCGCCGTCGCGATGTCCATCATGGGCGGTATCGGCATGCTCTCCGCCGGCCTGATCGGCGGCCCCGGCCTCGGCTACGCCAAGGACCGCTTCACTGCCGAATCCCTCCAGAAGGAAGCCCCGGCCGTCTACGCCTCCTCCAAGGCCGCCTCAGAATCGAAGTTCCTCTTCCTTGCTCCGACCACTGCTGTCGCAGGAGATAAGCTTGAAATCGCCAAGAAGGCCGGCGCTGGCGCCACGGCCGACCAGAAGGCCATCGTCGCCGCCAACCAGGCCGGTGATCGTGCCACGCTGAAGGCCGACTCCTACGTCCCGCTGACCATGGCCGCGATCTACCTGCTGCTGCTCTTCTACTTCAAGAGCATCGGCGGCTACCGCGCCTTGAAGATTGAAGAGCAGGTCTAAGCGACCCGCCCTTCCCCACCGAAGGCCGCCCACCCGGGCGGCCTTCTTCATTTGGTAGGTTTACGAACGGGGTCCGTCGGTTCCGTCCTAGCAAATCGGCTTCCGTCCCGTGGCCCGTTCGGGCTGAATGGGTCACCCCTATGAGTACGAAGAAAATCCGCATCGCCCTCGCCGGTCTCGGCTTCGGCGCCGAATTCATCCCGATCTACCTCGCGCACCCGAACGCGGAGATCGCCGCGATCTGCCAGCGCAACCCGGCCAAGCTGAAAGAGATCGGCGACCGCTACGGCATCGCGAAGCGCTACACGGATTTCGATGCGCTACTGAAGGATCCGGACATTGACGCGATTCACATCAACACACCCATCCCGGACCACGGCCGCCAATCCATCGCCGCCCTCAAGGCTGGCAAGCACGTGGCTTGCACGGTGCCGATGGCGACCTCGATGGCCGAGTGCGAAGAGATCGTGAAATTGGTGAAGGCCACGGGCCTGCGCTACATGATGATGGAGACGGTCGTCTACGCCCGTGAATTCCTCTTCGTGAAGGAGCTCTACGATAACGGCGAACTCGGTCGCCTGCAGTTCCTCCAGGCCTCGCACCAACAAGACATGGAAGGCTGGCCCGGCTACTGGCCCGGCCTCCCGCCGATGTACTACGCCACGCACTGCGTTGGCCCCATGCTCGCCCTCACCCGCGCCGACGCGGAATACGTCTCGTGCTTCGGCTCCGGCCGCATCGCCGAGGACATGATCCCGATCTACAACTCGCCGTTCGCCGTCGAGACCGCGCATATCAAGTTCCACAAGTCCGACGTGTCGGCGCGTATCATCCGCTCGCTCTTCGATACCGCTCGCCAATATCGCGAATCGATCGACGTCTACGGCTCGAAGAAATCCTTCGAGTGGCCGCTCGTCGAAGGCGAAGAGCCGGTGATCCACACGGCGAAAAAGGTCGAGCCAGAGATTCCGCAGAAAGTCAAAGTGCCGGACTATGCGCATCGCCTCCCGAAGGAGATCCAGCGCTTCACGACCAAGGGCGTCTATGGTGAAGGGGAAGATCACCTTTCCTTCACGCAAGGCGGCGGTCACGGCGGCTCGCACCCGCACCTCGCCAACGAATTCATCCAGGCGCTCCTCGCCAAGCGCGAGCCGTTCCCGAACGCGCGCCAATCCGCCAACTGGACCTGCACCGGCATCCTCGCCCACGAATCCGCCATGGCCGGCGGCGAGATCCGCAACTTGCCTGCGTTTACGTTGCCCGGCTGAGCGCAGCTCAACCGCGAGTCAGCAGGTAGGGACAGCACCACGTGCTGTCCTTTTTTGTGCCCGTGTATCGAGGTAGGGTCGGGGCCGCGTGCTGCTCTCGCTGCCTAAGGTAGGGACGCGTCGGCGACGCGTCCGCCTCAGACATCTTCCAGCCGCGACACCGTCGCGCCCCTACCCGCCACCCGAAACGTGCACCCCCTGGCCCACCTGTCACCATGCCCGCGTGTCCCCTCGCGGCTTCGCAGTCGTTCACCCTGCCAGCAGTTCCCCATCTCTGCCGATACTCCATGCTCGATACTCAATACTCTCACGCACATCTTACGCGCGTGCCACGGCTCCTCGCCACCCTTCTCCTCCTGCCCCTCTCGCTCATCGCCGCGGATCGTCCGTCGGTCGGCGCGATTCGCTGGGATGCCTGGAGCGGTGACGGCGTGACCGAACAAGTCGAACAGACGCTCAGCCCAGAGAAGTATCGCTTCCGATTACCGTGGTTCGCGGTGATCGACACGGCCGGCCGTGCACATATCAAGGGCGCCACGGATGGCGTCATGGAGCAGGAGATTGCCTATGCGAAAAATGCGGGGCTGGATTACTGGGCGTTCCTCACCTACCCGGAAGCCGACTCCATGAGCTCGGCCCTCGCGCGCTATCTCCGCAGCCCGAAGCGCCCTGACCTCGGCTTCTGCCTGATCCTACATCAAACGCTTTCCGTGCCGGCTCCGCGCTGGCCAGCCGAACGCGATCGTGTGGTGAAGTTGATGCAGGAGCCAGGCTATCAGAAAACCCACGGGCGCCCACTCGTCTATACCTTCGACGTGAAGACGGAGCAGCCGACGATTAAACAACGCTTCGAAGAACTCCGCGCCGCGGCGAAGGTCGCCGGCCTTGATCCGTATTTCGTGTACATGGGTTGGAATCCGGCCCGCGACTACCAAGCCCACGACAGCGAAGGTTTCGCTACGGTCTCCGCCTACGCCCACCCAGGCACTGAGCCAGTCTTCGCAAAGTATGTCGCCGCCTTCGAGCAACACGCTTGGTCGAGTGCGCTCGCGAACAAAATTCCTTACGCACCGCTCGTCACAACGGGCTGGGACAAGCGCCCACGACAGGATCATCCGGTCTCGTGGGAAAAGAACGCTGGCTACGCCAACCAGATGACATTCCCCGCCACCGCCACGCCGGATGAGATCGCCGCACATCTTGGTCGAGCGCTCACCTTTGTGAAAGCGCACCCGGACATCTGCCCAGCTAACACCGTCATCATCTACGCGTGGAACGAGCACGATGAAGGTGGCTGGCTCTGTCCTACTTGGACGCCCTCTGGCAAGCCCGACACCTCCCGCCTCGACGCCATTCGAACTGTCCTGAGGTAGGGGCAGCACCGCGTGCTGCCCTAGCTGCATCTTCACTTCTTAGAAGTGTGCGAAGTCGATGACTGCATCGAGGGCTGAATGGAAGCCCCCGCCACCCGCAACGTGCGCCCCCCATTGCCCACGTGTCACCGTGCCCGCATGTCCCCTCGCGGCTTCGCCACGCCCTACCTCGACACCCAGCCAATCATCCGGTCTCCAGTTTCCTTTTGAGCTAAATTGATCCCCGCATCCGTATCGACGGCTTTTGACGCCGCTTCTTTAAGATGGAACTCCCCCCACCCCTTATGGTCATATCAACCATGCTCCGACTACCCCTGCTCGCAGTGGCCTATCTGGCCGCGCTTCTCGCCTCGTCCCCGCTCCGCGCCGAAACCTCGTGGATTTGGGTGAAGAAAAATAATACGACCGACCAACAAGTCTGGGCCCGCTCCAGTTTCGAACTCGCGAAAGTCCCGGCCAAGGCCGAGCTCCTCGCCTCAGCGGACAACCATTGTACCGTGTGGGTGAACGGTAAGGAAGTCGGCACCAGCGATGAGTGGCAGGTTCCCCTAAAGGTCGATGTGGCCGCGCACCTCAAGGCTGGCCTTAACACGATCGCAATTCTGGGCCGCAATGACAGCGGCATCGCCGCCGTTTCCTTCCGTCTCACCGCAAATAAAAAAGTGCTCGCTGAAACCGGCGCAAACTGGCGCATCGTCGACAAGAATCCCGGCAAGGATTGGCAGGCGGCGGGCTTCGATGACTCGAAGTGGGAAATCGCCACGGTCGTGAATCAGATGGGTGCTGGACCTTGGGGTGATGTCTTCGGTGGAAGCAAGGGCCGCAAAGCCGGCCCAGGTAGCACGGCTGTCGCCGATCCGGAATCCCTCATTCTCCAGCCCGGCTTCAAAGCCGACCTCGTCTACACCGTACCCCGCGACCTGCAGGGCTCGTGGGTCTCGCTCGCGGTCTCGCCCGAAGGCGACCTCGTCGCCGGCGACCAAGGCGGCGTGCTCTGGCATGTCTCCCTCAAGGATCCGGCCAAGCCCGTCGTCACCAAAATTGACACGAAGGCCGTCGGCTGCCACGGCCTCCTTTTCGCCCACGGCGCACTCTACGCGTGCACCAGCGAAAAGGGTAAGGGCGACATCTGGCGCCTCCGCGACACAAAGGGCGACGGTTCCTACGCCGAGCAGAGCATGCTCCGCTCGCTTAAGGGCTCAGGTGAACACGGACCGCACCAGCTCATCCTCGATCGCGACGGCTCCATTCTCGTCGCCGGCGGCAATCACACCAAGCTGCCCGACGATGAAGTCGCAGGCGCTCCCGGGAAACATTACGACGAAGATGACCTCCTCAAGAAATTCGAAGACCCCAATGGCCACGCTTCGGGCATCAAGGCCGTGGGCGGCTGGATCGGTCGCATGGACAAGGACGGCAAAAATTGGGTGCGCGTGACGGCCTGCTTCCGCAATCCGTATGACTGCGCGATCGCTCCCGATGGTGATATCTTCTCTTATGACTCAGACATGGAGTGGGACATGGGCTCCCCGTGGTACCGCCCCACCCGCATCAATCTCTGCACGCCGGGCGGCGAACTCGGCTGGCGCTCCGGCTCCGGCAATAACCCGATTGCCGAACTCGACACCCAGCCTTCCCTCGTCGATATCGGCCCAGGCAGCCCGACGGGCACCACGATGGGCACTGGCGCAAAATTCCCCGCTGCCTATCAGCGCGTGTTCTACGCGTGCGATTGGACCTACGCCACGCTCTACGCCATCCACCTCGAGCCGCAGGGCGGCGCCTGGAAAGCTCGCAAAGAAGTCTTCGCCGCCGGCCGGCCCTTCGCCGTGACGGACGTCGTCATCCGCCCGCAAGACGGCCACATGTACGTGACCATCGGTGGTCGCGGCGGCCAGGCTGCGCTTTACCGCATTCGCTATGAAGGCAAGGAATCCACAGCCCCAGCCGCTTGGTTCGACGCCACCCCGGAACAGAAACTCCGCCGCGAACTCGAAGCCATCCGCTCGGCACCTCCTTCCGCCGCGGCGCTAGAAAAAGCCTGGCCGCTCATGGGCCATGCCGATCGCTGGGTGCGCTTCGCCGCCCGCATCGTGGTGGAAACCCAGCCCGTGGATACCTGGCGTAACCGCGTCAAACCTGACGCCAATCCCGACCTCGCGCTTAACGCAGCCATCGCCCTCGCACGCTGTGGAACTAAGGACGACCTTACCGCGATTATTGCCGCCACGGAATCGACCGCTGGAAACAAGACGCTCCGCCTGCAGCAGGATCGCCTGCGCGTCTTCCAAGTAGCCTTCTCGCGCCACGGCCAGCCCGATGTCGCCACCGCCACGCGCCTCGGCAAGGAATTCGCCTCTCGCCTGCCCTCGGGCGACAACGGCCTCGACCGTCAGCTCGCCCTCGTGTCGATCTTCCTCGGCGAACCGACCGCACCCGCACGCATCTTGAACGTCATGAAGATCGCGACCAACGGGCCATCCCTGGAAGCCGATCCGGAAATCATCGCTCGTAATCCTGGCTACGCCGGTGCCGTGCGTGCTTCCATGGCCGTCACGCCTGCCTCGACCCGCATCGGTCTGGCGATCTACCTCGCCCGGGCCGAACACGGCTGGACGCCTGAGCTGCGCAAACAGTTCTTCGGCTTCCTCGATATCCTCGGACAGGCCGAAGGTGGTCACTCCCTGAAAGGCTTCGTGCGCAACATCCGCAAGGAAGCCCTTGCCGCCGCTCCGGCAAGCGAGCGTGCCGCGCTGGAGGAAATCGCCCCGGCTACCTCGCGCAAACCCGCCGCGCCGCTGCCGGTGGCCGATGGACCTGGCCGACTCTGGACGCATGCCGACGCCTTGAAGGCATGGGAAAAAGCTCAGGCTGAGAAGTCCCTCGACTTCGAGAACGGCAAGAAACTGTTCTCCGCTGCCCTCTGCTTCATGTGCCACCGTGTCGGCGATCTCGGCGGCGCGCAAGGCCCCGACCTCACCAGCGTCGGCTCCAAGCAGAGCCCTGCCGACCTGCTCACCAGCATCATCGTCCCCAGCGCGGTTGTCTCCGACCAATATTCCAACTCCGTCATCACGCGCGTGGATGGCGGCAAGATCACTGGCCGCATCCTCAATGAAGAAGGCGATAAGCTGCAGCTCGCTGTGAACCCGTTTGATTTCTCGGTTCAGCTCTCGATCAACCGCTCGGACATCATCGCCATCGACCGCGACCCTATCAGCCCCATGCCCATCGGCCTGATCAACTCGCTCAACGAGAAGGAAGTCGCGAACCTCATGGCATTCCTGATCTCCGGCGGCAACAAGGCCGACAAGATCTTCGCGAAGTGAGCGCTTCGCGCTCACATCGTGGGGTTCTGCTGGCAGGGTGAACTGCTGCGAAACTAAAGATCAGGGCGGCTTCGGCCGCCCTTTTTGTGCCCGCTGCCTTTTGCTTCACTCCCATGCCGCCGTGCCAGCGTGTCCCCTCGCGGCTCCGCTGCGCTGGTAGGGACGGCTGTCCTCAGCCGTCCGTTCGCGGACAGTGCTGCGCATCTCTCGCGAGATCCTCTTCTCGCTTGGGACAACGGCGGGTTGAGGACAACCCGCCCTACCACGAGACACGTCCCCGCGGGTAGGGGCAGCCCCGCGTGCTGCCATAGCAGGGCGAATCAAGGTTAGGGCGCGATGCATCATCGACTCCCCCCTCATGACGGCGCGACAAAGCCACGCCCTACCCTTCGGTCGCCCTGCGGCGGCCTGATTCATCAGATGCCTTCGGATAACCCCCATTACCCCGCTGCCCTGCAGCCCACTGGCGTTTAATTCTTGCCCGCAGGCGTTCCAGGGACTTCCTCAACAGTCCTGGTAAGGAGGGGTGGCAGAGTGGTCGATTGCGTCTGATTCGAAATCAGATGAACCGCAAGGTTCCGGGGGTTCGAATCCCTTCCCCTCCGCCAGGAAACTTTACGCTGTAGCGGGATCAAAGCCTTAGCCTATTTGGCGGGCTTCATCATCTGCAGCGTGGCGGTGGCAAAGGCATCACCCATGAGCGCAAAGGTCTTGGCGCACCCGAGATAATGGTAGCCGGCGTTGGAGGCCCCGCGCTTCAGCATGGCGGCTTCTTCAGGGGAAATCAGCTTGGCCTCGTAATCCTTGAGGTATTCGCGCTGCTGCGCCTCGCTCATCTGGCCGTCGGCATTGGCGTGGCGCTTACTCTTTGTCCGCAGCTCATACGCCATCTGCCGGACCTTCTCTTTCTTATCTTGAATCGCCCCGAGCGCTTCGTCCCAGAATGCCGCGGTCCGGATGGCGGTAACGTTTCCTTGGAATTCCGGCAGGGCGGCCGGCGCGGCCATGGCTTCGCGGAAGGCGAGATTATCCTCACCGGGAGCTTTGCCGCCGACACCCATGACCCCGATCACAAAGGGCATCTTCGGCACCCCGAGGTCTTTCCGCACATCGCGGATAAAGTCACCCATGTATTCCGAATACTTGGCGAAGCGGTTTTCGGCGCTCCCCTTGGGTAAGCGGGGATAGAATCCAGAATCCACCATATCGTTGAAGCCCTGCAGCCAGACGAAGCCCGCGATCTCATACCCTTCCTTGGCGTCATAGGCCGGGCAGACGCGCTTGATATCGCCAAGCACGAACTTGGCGTGCGCAATCATCATCCGGTAATACGCCCCGGACTGCTCTTGGGGGTGTTGATTCTTCTCGAGATCTTTCGCGGAGCGCGGAAACGGGCCAGCCGATGGCGGCCGGAAATCATAATTGAGGGACTTGCCGCCCCAGGCGGCTTTGATGATGAGGACGGGTTCGGCCAAGGCTCGATCCATCGCTAGGCCAAACATGAACTCCGGGCCGATCTTACCGCCATCCTTGGCGGGATCCTGCCGTGAGCCGTAGCCCGCGGTTAACTTGCCGAAGCCCTCGCCGTTCTTTTCACCGATCCCAGTGTAGTAAGAAATCCACACATGATCACAGACGGCCGGGATGCCATTACTCGCACGGATCTGCTTCAGCAATGGGGCGGTGGCTGGGTCTTCGCCGATATAATCAAAGGTCTCTACCCGTGCGTGGCCCTCCATATTCGACTGCCCCGCGAGAATGAAGACCTTTAGTGGCTTGGCTTCGGCCAAGGAAAAAAATAGGCCGATGAACAGAGCCAGGGGTAATCTCATGCCCCTTTCTAAGGGGCTGGCTGGCGGACTTCAATCCCCTGCGGGGGCGATATCCGCTGGGTTAGCCTGCAGGATAATGACCCGGCAGTTATGCCCACGCGCACCCAGGATTCGCTGCAAGGCGGCCAACGTGTCGTAATCATTGGCGTAAGCGCAGACGAGGGTGTCATTCCCAGGACAGGCCCCATCGACGAAGTGAATCCCCTCCGCCTCGATGGCGTCCGCCAGCCTGATCTCCTCCCGGTCCGCCCGCAGCCCTTGCATAAGGTCGCGTAAAAAAACCGCCGCGGCGGCCTCAGGGGCATTCCGCCGGCACCAATCGGTGACAAAAGCTTCATCCCTCTCGCTATCGATATCCTGATCTAACATCCAAGAGCCCGTTGGCAGCCCCTCGGATTCGATGTATTCCAAAGTCTCCAGTAGGCTGGGCGATTTTCGGCCGATGAATTCCCGCCAAGTCTCCCCATCCTTCCCGCCTTCGGCTTTCTCATCCAGCCGCTCCACATCATCAAGTGCCTTATATTTACCTAGCCCTAATTGCTCCAGAGCCTCGATCACATGATCGTCGCCGTCGGCCTCGAGTTTATGGCGGTAAGTACGGGTGGGTGGCTCGTCATAGGGCGTACCGTTAAGATACAACGCGTAGCCTTCACGGCCCGACCAGAAGGCATTTAATTCCTGTCCGCCCTTTCCGTAAACGTCAGCTGGGTGGACGGGGAGCAGCTTCCCGTGGCTCGCTTCCTTGGTCTCGGCGACCAACTTAAACCAGTCATCCGTGAACAACGCGACCCCACCCAAGGTGAGGGATTTCAGGAATTCGCGGCGGTCGTAACTCATAGTATAGGTATTATACAATACCCATCAAACCTGTCTAGGGGGTCGGCTGTCATAGAGTGGCATAGGCGCGAAGCGCCGAGGGCTGAATGGAGGACTGGATGGATAAAAAGCAGGCTAGGGTCCGAGATAGGGACTACCCCATAGCCGGGCTCCCGACTTCACCTCAGGCCTCCGCTGTCGGCTTGCCGATGTCAGACCCATCGCCGCAACCTCGGCGCCACGCATGTGGCAATACCTGATCACCCCGCAATTCGAACGCTCCAAGAAGCGCTACGACAAGAAGCGGCCAGCCGAACTGGCCGCCGTGTTTCGCAATCTCGACCGACTGCGCGAACAGCTCAACGGACTCCCTCGCTGTCGCGCGGCCCAAGCCGGCTTCCTGCATCACGAGCCGGCTGGTCTCTGGGCCATCGATCAGAAAGGGCCCAGCCGCACGAAACTCCAGGAGACCCGGCTGTACGTCTTCCCGGTGGAAGAAAATCAGACCTTGCATATTATAACTGTGGGGAATAAAAATTCCCAGGCCGCCGATCTTCGGTGCGCCCTCGAATACGTCCGTTCCCTCGAACCTCCCCTGCAGCCATGACCACTCCACGTCGCCGCCCCCCCGCCAAGTCTGCCCCGCGGACCTATGCTTCCGTTGAAGCCCTCATGAAGGGCGAAGGCTTAGGCGATAAGGTCCAGCAAGCATACGCCCAGCACGTGCTGGATACGTCCGTCACCGACGGCCTGACGCGCCTGCGCCGGCGGTCGAAACTCACGCAGGCCGACATCGCCAAGCGCCTGGGCGTCACCCAGGCCGCGGTCTCCAAGATTGAGTCCGGCCGGGACGAGACCCTCACGCTCGCCATCATCAGCGCCTACGCCAGGGGCAGCCGCCAGCGCATCAACCTCAGCTTCGGCAAACCCCTGACGCACGTCGAGGCCGTGAAGCAACACGCTTTCGGGCTTCGCCATCACTTGGAAGCCTTAGCTTCACTGGCGCATAAGGACGAAGCCATCGCCAAGGACATCGCTGGATTCTTCCACGAAGCCTCGCTGAACATCGACCAGATCGTTGCCCATTGCCGTGAGCGCCTACCCAAGAATCCCAAGGTCGAGGTCCGCATGCAGACCCACGTCGAGCCAGGCCTTCCCGTGTCGAGTTAGGGTCGGGACCGCTTCACGACAGTGCTGTATCGAGGTAGGGACAGCACCACGTGCTGTCCTAGTTGACGCCGAAGCACGCTGCCCCATTTGCGCTTTTACCTTTCCGCTTTAAATTTCTCCCTATGCCCAAGCCCGATAAGAATGACATCGAACGACTCAGTCGCGGCGAATCGACCCGGGGCAAAATCGGTAATCGAGGCGTCGGGCATCGGCTGACCCAGAAAGAACGGACCCTCTTTGAAGCGGCCAAACGCCAAGGTTTTTTGAAGATTCCCGTCGCCGGTATCCGCAAAAACGTAATCCATATCTATCGCCTTTGGTGTCAGGCCACTGAGCGCGAATTCAACACCCGTTGAGTCACCGGGGCCAGGCCAGCGGGCCAGGCCGTTCCGAGATTCCAGTGTAACTAGAATCTGATGTTTAGAGCACTTTCGGATACGCCCTAACGCATGGCACGACCCAACCCACATTAGGACGCCCCCCTTATCAGTCCCCATCGGGGCTATTTAAGGCATATTTGGGGTCCTGATCTAGAACGGAAACATATGGGAATTCAGGAGACCCCTCTCGCGATTTGACTTCGACAAGGCTAGGAATAACTTCAGAAAAACATCACCCCTCAACATGTTTAAAAAGTTCACCCTTACCGATAAGATACTGTTTATCGCAGTCTTTTTGGTCATCATCTTTTCGAAGCTTCTTTATTTATTAGACTACAAGGAGGAAGCCATCTTCGTCGGCCTTTGGGCCCCTTCTATCCTTGCCTTCGGTATTTACCTGAAGGCCATCGAGAATTCCAAAGATGAATAAGTTAGTCCCCTATTTCGCGGTCTTTATCTTCGTGCTATTCGGCATCGCCTTTTTTGCCGCGCTGCAGCGGTTTAAAAAAATGAATGACGACGACCGCGCTGACGGTAATAAAAAGTCCGGAGTCTAAGGACGCTATCTCCTTGTCTGCGGAGGCTCAAGAGCCGCCGCGGAAAATAAATCGAGGAGTAGTTTAGTCAGCAAGCACAGCCAAAACGTGCTTTTAGCGTCCGGACATCTCAGCCCGACGCATAGGCATCGCGTCGATCAAGGCGAAGAGCGTCGGAGCATCGACCGGCGCGCCACGGTCGAGCTTCACGCCGCCATCCTTACCCACCAAGCGGACCCGGAAGACTTTCGCCGTCTGGGTCACAATCTGCACGTGACGCTCCTGCAGGCCCGCTGATGCCGCCGCCAAAGCCGCGCTTTGTTGGAGATACTCGGAGGACTGCTGGGTCGGCGTATCGATGATCAAGACGCGGTGCCGCCACTGGTGTACCGCCAGATCGGGGAGGCCCGCTTCGGGCGACGACAAGCCGCCCGCGCAGCCCTGCCCCAAATAGGCCGTCAGCCCGGCACAAGTGAACGTCAGCATTGTTTTCATTCTCTCGATGTTACGCATTCGCGGGACGTTGCAAATCCTCCGCCGCCTATCGGGAATCCGACGGCCGAATCCAACCGGCCAAGCGTACTCTTTCGACCAAGACCATGTGGGGCACAGTCAACGCCGCGAGGCCGACAAAGACGATCTGGACCACGCGTGCATCGAGCGGAGCATCCTTCAGGAAAACCCAGGCCGCCGCCGAAGCCAGTCCCACCCCGAGCATAGGTAAAAAGGCCACCAAGCCGAGGAAGCGCCAGGAATCGCGGCCGGAATAGCGGAATGCGCGGAGGATGTGACGCGCCCCGTGCATGCCACAGAAGAATAAGGTGAAGGCGAGTAAGGGCGGCGCCACGAACGCCAGGATACCGACCGCTGCGATTTCGAACGCGGTCAGGCGATCACGCACGCTGCTCTCGCCAATCGCTACGAGCAGCCCCAGCGCCCAGGGCCACACGAGCCAACCTAAGACCGGCGTGATCGCTCCAGCCGCCTCCGGACCGACGAGCTGGCCGAATAAGCCGGTCATCTCCTCCCGGTATTGCCAGGCCGGCAAGACCAGCACGGCGCCCCCATAGAGGATGCGCGAAATCCAGGGCGTCCCCTCCGCAGGATCGCCGGAGAAATGCGCGACGGAGATGAGCAGGAAACCCACCAAGAAACCCGTGGGCGCCCACACCCACGCCGCGACCACCAGGCCGGCGAGCGCCAGGTAGCCGACCGTGAAGCGCGTCCAATCCCACGCCGTCTTCAGGCCGTAGAGCCGCTGCGCGAAAAGGGTATCCATCGCCCCATGCGGGACGCCGAGGACGAGGATGAGCGAGGCGAGAACGATGAGTTCTAGCTGCGGCGGAAAGCGTCCCAGCGCGCCGGAGGCCGCCGCTGCCAAGCACGCGACGCACCCGAAGATCAGGCCTTGGCGACGCTCAGCGTTCACGACCGTACCACGCTCGGAGCGGGTCTAAAAAGTTCATGGAGAAACGGTCCTGGCGGTAAGGCGGCGATGATAGCGAGGTCGTCGAGCCAGGTCCCTTGATCGCTCATGAAACGAACGAGCCTCGCCGGCGCGACCTGGCGGAACATGGCGAGGAAGATCGTCGGCGCCAACTCTGGCCGGTGCCGGAGTACCTGCAGGAAGAGCGCATCCATCTGGCGCAGGACCCATCCATCCGCCGCGTGCGCTTGGGGGCCGCGACCTTCGGCCAGGCTTCGAGCGCACATCTCCGCCCATCGTTGGATGCGCTGGAATGCGTAACCACTGCTGGCCCGCGCTCCGCCCGCCATCAGGCCCGCCCGAACGTAGGTCGTATCGGCCAAAGGCGTCGGCGTCGGCAGCCCCATCGGCAGGATGCCATGCTCCTCGCGCCGAATCCGATACGTCCGCCCCTCGAGCCGTTGCTCGATAAAGCGCGTGAGCTCCGCGCGGAATGCATCTGGCCCCGCCGGCGCAGGCGCAAAAGCGGTGACCTCCAGCAAGGCCCGTGTCGGCGATAACGGGAGTAGGTAATGGAAAAGAATCTGGCCCGCTTCGCCTGTCGTGAAGTGCATGATCTCAGCGACAGTCGGATCGAAGACCGGCCCGGTGCATTCGACTTCCGCCCCAAGAAAAGACTGCCAGAGCACGGCCGCGCCCGCGGCGGGCGGCGCCGGCGGACGGGTGTCGACGATCCATCGGGCGCGGTGGACTCCGGCCGAGGTCTCTACTTCCCAGAGCCCGTCGACCTTGCGCGGTGTGCCCCGGACCGCGACGCCCAAGGCCAAGCGCACGCGCTCCGACTGGGCGAGGAGTTCGCAGCTCTCCTGGTAGAATCCGGCCGAGGGCAGGAGCGCGTAAGGAAATTCCGCGCAGTCCACCAGCACGCGCTCCGTCGAGGAAGCCAAGGAGACTTTCGCCCAGCGGCGACGGACCAGATGGGTCAATTGCGCCGTAGGGTGCATCCAGAAACACCAAGTCCGGTCATCGGCGTAATCGACCCGACTCTCGAGCACCACGGTACGCGGAGCCGTCGCGCCCTGCTCAGCCAGCCGACGCGCAAGGCTGAGTCCAGCGGCGCCACCACCCAAGATGAGCAGGTCAATCTCCATGACGGGCGGTGATGCCAGGCAGTCCAATCAGGGCCTGATGCAGAGAGACGGAGTGCGCCGGAGGCCGCGACCAAAACGCACCGCGGAGCGGCTGCGTCGTCAAGGCAGTCAGGGTGATCGTGGCTTTCCGCCAGTCCGGCACGAACGCCCGGCCATCCCAATAAGCGTACTCGCGCGCGGCCAGACGATGGCCAATTGCGCGATAGACTCGGCCCGCGACGAGGATACCCGCACGCGCCCGCATCGGCAGGAACGGTAACCCGGCTTCGCCGCTGGCATAATAAGCTTCCGCCAAGGCGAGGAGCCGCGCCACAGCGGCGCGAAGCGCCGGCTGTAAAGCGGGAGCCGGCGCGATGAGGTCGGCCGGCGCGATGTCGCCGACGAGGCTCGCTGGCAGGTAGCGCCGCCCCATCCGCGCGTCGGCGGCGACGTCGCGGCAGAGATTGGTGAGCTGCATGGCGATGCCGAGGTCGACGGCGTGGGCCGCCGCCGCAGGTTCCGGCGCATCGAGGACCCGGCACATCATCAGGCCGACGGTGCCTGCCGCGCGGTAGCAATAACGCAGGAGCTCCGCTTCATCCGCCATGCGCACGGTCTCAGCGTCGGACGCCATCCCCGCAATAAGCTCACGCACGATACCCGGCTCAATCCCGCATTCACGCATGAGCGCGAGCCCGTCGCCTAAAACCGGATCGTCCGATCGTCCGTCCGCGATGGCGCGATCCGCCGCGGCCAGCGCCACCCGCGCCTCCTCGGGCGAAGCGGCCTCGTCGACCAAGTCATCGAGCCGACGGCAGAAAGCGTAGAGTCGCGTCGCCCGGTCGGCGTGCGTCGCGCCAAGCAGCCGGCGCGCCCAATGGAAGCTCCGCCCCTGACGGGCCAAGGTCGCCTCGGCCGCGGCGGAAGGGACATGCGCGGCGGTCTGGCTCATGAGGCGGCCGGGATGAGGGCGTCGATGACCTTGGCGGAACAGAGTACGCCCGGAACGCCGGCGCCAGGATGCGTGCCCGCGCCGACCAGGTAGAGATTCCGCACGGATTCGGACTTGTTGTGGAAACGGAACCAGGCGGACTGACGGAAGATCGGCGCCACGGAAAAGCCCGCGCCGTGGACACTGCGGTATTCATCGCGGAAATCCTCGGGGGTCTTGTAAAAATCGGCGGTGATCGTCGCCTTGAGTCCGGGCAACATCGTACGTTCCAAGGCATCGACGATCCGATCCCGGAGGCGCGGGCCTTCGGTGGCCCAATCGATGTCGGCCTGCAAGTTAGGCACGGGGCAGAGCACGTAGAAACTATCTTGGCCGGGCGGGGCAAAGCTCGGGTCCGTGGCGGTCGGCCGGTGCACGTAGAGCGAGAAGTCCTCGGCGAGCTTCTGACGATGGAAGATGTCGTTGAGCAGCTCCCGGTAGCGCTCCCCCATCCAGATGGTGTGGTGCGCGACATCGGGATACGTCCGCGTGGTGCCAAAATACATCACGAACAGTCCCATCGAATAATGGGCCTGCGATAGCTTCACGCGCGTGGCGAGCGCCTGCTCGGCACGCGGGACGAGGTCCCGG
>Ga0136642_1000575_pt1 | contig 18269 bp, 15 predicted proteins | sample LowCatLa1302831Y_FD_115313 | JGI IMG/M metagenome (GOLD analysis project Ga0136642, IMG submission 115313) | Freshwater microbial communities from Lower Cathedral Lake, Yosemite National Park, California, USA - 13028-31Y | ecosystem: Environmental > Aquatic > Freshwater > Lake ... | reverse complement strand
TTTCAGATGCATTAAGATGAAAAGTACGCGATTCTTTTCCACCGAGAACAGCCGTGGATTCATTGATATTATTTACTGTCTTCTTGAGCTTGTTGACTTCAACAACAACAATTATTAAAAGAATAAAACCTATGAAAGAAATAAGACCAGCCAAGGCAACGCCAGAAAGTCCTGACGACATTTTTTTTTGGTAACTAAGAACAAGAACAACCAAAATGTTTTTTTTATATTGACTTTATAAATATATAAAACTTTTGAAACCTTATAGAAAAATAATAGGCTTGTCTCAAAAAACAAAATAAAAAAAGTAGTTTCAAAAAAATAAACAATAAAAGGTAATGGATGGTATCACTTACTGCACTGGCGATTGTATCGACGGTTTTTATTAGTCACGTTTTAAAACTTCTTCAATCAAAAACTCGAAAGCAATCATCATTTCGCCTCGATTCATTTGTTTGCGACTTAATTGTGTTTTCTCTTGTAGTAATACTTTCATTTTTTGCAAGTCATTCATACAGTGAAGCAATTCTGGTCGGTCTAGTTGTTGGAATATCAACATTTAGTTCTCAAACGCCTTCCAGACTAGTCGCTATTATTGCTATATTCACACATTTTGCTGATTTTTTACACGAGCTCATGTATAAGTTTATGCAGAGGAACGTAAAGTACGACAAGAATTGGGAGAGAGTGCAACGAAACGAGGTGCGAGAAACATTTTTGCATTTTTTAGAGTTAAAAAATAATCAGCGTCTAGGGGATTTTTCCCCTCCAGCCGAACCCGAAAAGGAATTAGAATGAGACCTTGGTTTTGGTTCTGCTTCTTCTCTCTTTAAAACCTTTCGTCCAATAATCATATCGTCCTCTTCAAACTCGCTAGTGTACAAGACTACCAAGTTTAGATTATTGTTCTTGTTACTTGACTTTGCACTAGCTATTCTAGTAGCATTAATGTAGCATTGTGAAAATTTTGCTGGAGGAGGAGTGGCGAAAATCATGCCAGTGATCAAGAAATCCATTTTTGTCACATTTATGCTCATAAGAGCTTCAAAAGACACTATAAAAATGCGAGGAAACCTTTTCTTTATCTGCGAAGATGAAAGGTCGCTTACTAGTTTATTCAGAGACCGAGGTGTCGACGGCGGCGTCGGATACGGAGAGTCTTCATCTTCTGGATTCATAACTATTTTGTTTTGGGTTATTTCTATGTCAGGAAAACCAATCTCAAATGTATATTGCCTAGTGTCGAAATATGACATCAAAAGTGTCTTGAGAATCTTAAGGGATTGTTCAGGAGCGACCAAAATGCCGGCGGATGCTGTCGAAAAATGCTTAGACCTTGTCTTAAACATAAGATTTAACTCATTTGATATTGCGCAAATTCTCGACAAGGTCTTGTAGTTTGCAGACGTTGCTTGATACGACCCACCAAAAGCAGAAAAATTTAAGAGTTCGGCCGGCGAAATAGCAGGCGCAGAAAATGAAATCCAATCAAAGGGACACAATGGAAGTCTGCACGTCGGACAATTAACAATAAGAGTGTTTGCGCGGCTAAAAATTTCCGTACACGTCTTGCAATAACCGTGTCCGCACAGACAAAAAACTTCAACCGGATCGCAGTAACAAACGCCGCAAACGGCTTCACTTGCAATAGACTTTTGAAGACTTTCTAAAACAAATTTGCTTCCCCCCCGATCAATCGTATCTGTGGTTACCACTGTTGTGGGTGCCGTAAGCTTTAGTCGGTTGCAACCCATAAGTTTCTGCGCAAATGTTGTGCCCGATGACGGAGGAGCAAAGTGTGATTGAAGATTTGACTCAATGCTTTTTAAGCTCACATTTGTATTTGTAAAAGGTTGTTTTCTTATCAAAGCCAAGTCCAGCGAGCAACCTTTCGCATTAAAAGCGTCGCATCCAAGAAGGATAGGAAGATAATCACTATTTTTCAAGATTCCCTGAAAGGGAACTTTTCCACCCAGTTGTTGCTCAGCTAGGCTTTTTACAACCGAAAGAAAAAGATTTTCTTGCCGAGAAATTTGAACCTTTTGCGTTTTTAAAATTACCTTATGCAAAATAGCCTTTGGAAACATAAATGGAATTACGCATCCCTCTCCGTGCAAGAGGCGCCACTTGAATAAAAAGTCGCGATTTTGAACTCCTTCAAGTGAGGGCAACCAAAATTGTTTGGCATACCGCAATAATGTTTGAGGTGGAAGGAACTCCGTTTGATTGTCAGACACGTGCGATATCCAAGTCCAATCAGCAGCGAATGGAGATATAGACGATAATTCAGTGTCGTCGTATAACACGCAGCGAAAATGGATCCATTGTAACGGAATGATAGATTGCCCAAAGCGCTCCACAATATCACTTACGTACATTTTCTGGACTCGATCATCGCTGAGCTTTAAAGGAAATTGTAACATGATAGAATTGTTAGAGATTTCAGAAATAATTTCATTGCTGGTAATACATAGAGCGTCTCTTTCAATGAGCAAATGTTTGGATAGGAGAAGAGTTTTTCCCACAATATTTTTCTTCGTAATTTGTTCCAAATCGGAAATTGTTCGTAGAACCAAAACATCTACTATTGTTTCGAGTTCTTCTTTCCACTTTTCGATCGCCTCGTCCTTGCAAACGATTAAGCACGTAGACAAGGACAAATATGTTGATCCTGTGTGACTTTTTTTGCGAGTTGACACAAAGTTTTCAGAGTCGTGAGCTGACGAATTTAGCATAGAAAAACAAGCACTAATTGTCCTTCGCCTGCCACATCCCCGAGGGCACAACAAGAACCCGAGAGTATCCGAAAACCTTTCTGTGTACTCAGATCTTGAAACATTTTGAATTTTTGTTAGCGGAACGTGAAACAGGGGGTTGCGCTCCAGACTCCACGTGCGAGTATTGACAATAACAGACTCGCTGACCTCGATCCAAGGAACAAACGCTAATGATCTAGGCGACTCCTTATAACCAGATGTAATAATTGCATTAAGCATTGCTTCTGCGCTTATTCTCTGTTCCACCGAAAGCTTAGCGCTGCCGTGCATACGAGTTAGAGTCGTAATTTCGCTTTTGTTTTGGGCCGCCGATGTCCGTTGCGAAACCAAAATTTTTCCGGCATTTGTCTTGTCTTCTTGATCAAGAGCCAAATTTATTTGTTTCTGTTGTTTAATCTGCTGCGACCATCCGTTTACTCCTTTATTAAGAATGTCGCTTGTTTCGATAACAATTTTGCTTTGATTACTTAAAAAAGACAAACTCTCTGAAAAAACTTGTTCGGCACACATTCTTTCGAGAACTTGAAGCCCTCGCTTGTCAAAGTTTGCGTCAACTGCTGTCGTTCGTACGTAAACTCTAACCATATCCGGTACTATATTGGAAAAACCATTGTAGAAAACAGGCCTAAGCACCACGAACGATCCACGGGTACTTAAATTTGTAAACAATAAACCGAAAGCTTCGTAAAGTTCAATGGAATTGATTGAGATTGAAAACGAGTCGTTCTTGTTTTCGGTTCCTCGCGTAAAAACAATGTTGCCCAAGACGGAATGCACTCCGCACTCTTCTGAATTTAATAAATCTGTCACTTTCTCATTCGCAACCACAGTACAAAGATATCTTAAACTCTTTTCAGACGCTTGAAGAATGGGATTCCCCATTTTTATTTGTTTTTAGCAAGCAGTAGGTTTTACCGCTAAAAAAGACCTTTTTATTGCTTTTAAACTTAATTTTTTTTTTATAATTATAATCAATCAATTCTTCTTCCTTCGCTTATTAAAATTAAATACATTGAAGCCGCACTCAGGACATGCCACAAACCGTGGTATATTTCGTATTTTGTTGATCCGTACTCAATACCTGAATTATAATAAAACCACAAAGCAATTGACGCGATGATTAAAGCGCATAAAAAGGTTGTGCTTGTGTAATTTGACAAGGGAACGTATAAAAAAATTAAGAGAATGCTTACTGCGGTTGCGACAAACATGTCGAACATTAGCCAAGATCTGTTATACGCGAAATAGTGGTGGATTGTGGAAACAGCAAAGACGAAGAAGACGAGCGTTGCACCCGTGTAGTGCCTAGAGGCCATGAACAAGGCAAGAAAGAAGTAAGCTAGATTTGAAATTTCCATGACCATCATTTTTTGCGGTGAAATGTAGTGAAACACATCTTTCATTTTTTCTTTTTTTTGTTACATTAATTTGAATTTGAAACACGAGCAAACCCGCTAATGACTACCCTTTCAAAAACATCGCCCTGAAGCCTTTCGGAAAACAGATTTTTGTCGGCAAGTATAGGACACAAAAGGCTCGACCTATATTTTAAAGGCATTTTGATTAAGATATCATAATCAACAATAAGTGCGGTCTTTTCATTTTCGTTCTTATCAAGAATGTCAAACCATATCTCTGAAGACTTAGAGAAATTGTAGCTTGTGTTCATGATTGGCAGACAAACAGTTGAGGACGCAAGAGAATCTTTTTTCCAGTTAAAAAGACATTTTAAAGGGGAAAAATCTGGAGAGTATTCAAGAAGAGGACACTCTGGATTTACTACGACAAATGTGTATTTTGTTGCATTATAAATCTTGACTACGTTGTTATGCTCGTCGAGTTTAACAAAGGGATCCATTTCGTTGTTTGTTTGTGTTAATATAAAATATAATATAAAAAAACCAAAAATTAAAAAAAAAAGAAAATAAAGATGATTTGTGCGTTTTGGTCACAAAAGTTTAAAGAATGGAATGTACGATTCGAGGGACGCTTTTATAAATTGAACTCAAAAATTGGATTCGGAGAGGGATTAAAAATAGTAATGAAGGTTACAAAGAATCCTAAGATGATTTATGATTACGGTGTAGTTCGTTAAGTTCTTGTTGCAATTTTACAGGATTTTGGGTATGAGCGTGTGCTAGCGTCCGCAATTCCCGGGGTTTGGGAATGGAAGAGTCTAGGTCGAAATCGTCTGATGTTTCTACCTCTATGTTCATCCATAATTCCTTATCGTTATTGTTTTTGCTTGGAGCTTTTGTTATTGCGAATTCATTGTCCATATCTTTTGCAGAGTACCCCTCACGGTTTCTGTCTTTAAGGGCATTTTGAATGGCACTTGCATCGTATAAAAATTCTCGTCTCTTGCCTTCTTCATTTTCTTTAACTTTAACAACTTTATCCGAAACCGGATTTGATCGCTTTTGAGATTGAAGATATTCTTCATACTCTTCCTCTTGCTTAAGCAGTTCTTTTTGGTAACGAGTCGTAACGTTCTTTTTGGGATCTACAGAAACATCTGGCCAGATTTTGCTCATTTTTTTTTTGTTTGTTTTTATATGGTAGGGTAATTGAGAAAAGTGAAAGAAAATTTTAATTTAACTTATTTAAAACCTACGTCCGCCCCTTAATCTCAGAACTAAATGAAGAGTTGATTCTTTTTGTATGTTGTAATCAGAAAGAGTTCTGTCGTCTTCCAACTGCTTTCCGGCAAAAATCAAGCGTTGTTGGTCAGGTGGAATCCCCTCCTTATCCTGAATTTTTTGCTTCACATTTTCTATGCTATCGGAAGGTTCAACGTCCACTGTGATTGTCTTTCCCGTGAGCGTCTTAATAAAAATTTGCATTTTTATTTTTATGTTATGTAATGTAGTAAATAAATTATATTTTTTATATTTTTTAAAACGAACGCAAGAATGAAGCCAGAAAAGACAATGAAATGGCTTCAAGATATGTACTTTGATCTTATTTCCGTAAAAATCGATTTCAGGGTCCCCTCTTTGCACGTTACTGCAATTGTGCAGAACGGTAAAGTCGTTGTGATTCGATCAAACCGCGTAGGATGTTCGGGACACACTCAAAAGCAGGGCGCTCGATACAAGTTGGGTCCGGCAACAGTTCACTCAGAAGTTGCAGCTGTGCGGGATCTGAAATCAACAAGGCTCTTAAAGGATGCTGACATTTTTGTCTGGAAATGGAAAGTTGATAAGTTAATGACGATATCTTGCGATTCAGTCGTTAAGAATTCGAGGCCATGCCCGGAATGCGAGGCTGTGTTACAAAGTTGCGCAAAGAAATATGGAATCAGGAAAATTTATTACTCAAGCGATTAAACAAAAAAGTTTTTGATTGGTTTTAAAAAAAAAATGCTTGCTCTTGTTTTTTGGCTCGCCTTCACGGCCTCCGCCTCCGCTTTGAACTTGAACGTGGTTTTTAATCGCCTTTCATCTCATCAAACATACGGTTCTTTTCGCAATTGCGGATCTTCCTCTGACACCGCGAAGAACCTTATCATTTCTATTACGCCGGACTCACCAAAGGGCGGCCAGGAAGTAACGACCATTTTTAAGTACGACTTGTCCAAGGAGGTGACGAGCGGCAAGGCCTCGTATGGCTTTACATTTAACGGAATCCCGTTTTCTCCAACGGTTGACGACCTTTGCGCCGACCAGGCCGGCGGCTGCTGCCCGGACCCGTGCCCGCTCGCCGTCGGCGCGCACGAAAACAAATCGCTATCAAACTTCCCAGAGGGCGTCAGCGGCAAAATTGTCACTACAATTAAGTGGACTGACCAGGACAATGCTCAGATTCTTTGCGTGGAGTGGACCGTAAAGGCGTAAAATAACTTTGCTTTAACTTATAAAACTGCGAATGGCACTCTTAGCTTATTAAAGAGAAAATAAAAATTAATAAACTTAATAACTTAAACTGTCGCTGGCTGCTGAGATTCAACCTTTAAATCAAACGTGTACGGATCAACCCCAGAATAATTCGAAAATGTCGAATCGTTGATGTGAAGAGGAGTTAAGATAAGTCCGTACTGCGTTTTTGCAACTGAAATTATGCCAGGGTGTGTTAATGAAGTTATTGAAGCGGTCACAGTTGATTTCGTAAAATCATAGTGCCTGTTTCCTACAGTCACCGTGATAACGCCATTGGCGTCAGATACATTTGCGCTTGCACCACCAAAGGTAGAGCCTGTTAAAATCTTGTATGGGTCGTTTACACTATCCAAAGTAATGTTTCCTGACGAATCGACAGATACAGATGCGTAGGCGTTTCTGTGAACGTTTTTGAAAACCCTAGGAAAAGAAACAGAGTGCGCCGTAAACGCAATGAGAACAATAATAACGAGAACAGCTGAAATTACAGACAATGCAGTTGTAATATTTCCCATTGATGGAATCGACACTCCAAAAGATTGAGGACTTAATGCGGACATTTTTAAATGTAAAAGATAAATTGTTTTTTTTTATTACGAGAGGGAGAAATGGACGAATAGATTTTAAAGTTTCACAAAAGTTTTTAACAATTTACCTTTTTAAACCGCTTGGTATTCAACAAGCCATTTAAAGTATCCCTGGTTCGACGCGGTAGTCGTGTGCGTAATATCAAAGTACAACGTGCGCTTCACAGCCGTGAAGCCAGCGTTGGCCGCAGGTGAAGTATCACGGGGAGTCGTGGTGACTAGCAGTAAATTATACGTCGCGCCAACGGGAACAACCGTTCCTCCATCTAAGATCCCGTCTGTAAGTGCAGCCACAATGTCTACACCTCCCGTCGTGGTGCCCACTTTGTATCCAATGTCGCCAGAAGAAACAGCAGCCGCGGACGTGGCAACGAGCGTGATGGATTTGAGAACGGTCATTTTGGGCTGAACCCACGTGATTTCATTTGCAGTGGATGCGCCCGCGCCCGTACGACCCGTTCCGATAGTGATCTTTTCGTTGCTTACTCCATCAACTTTTGAGTTTACCAAGCTCGCGAGGATAAGGGACAAAAGGACTAAACCTATAAGTAAGAGAAAAAAAGTGGGATTCATTAACTGTTTTGACACACTTTTAGCAGCCTCCATTTTTTTATTTTAAGGAAAGAATTGCTTTTTTTTATATAACAAAACATATTTTTGTCATTGCTACAAAAAAAGGTAAAAAAAATGTTTACATTTCAAGTCTCTGCATCCCAATTCATGTTTGCGAGTTTGTTAATATTTGGAGTCGGTTACACTTTGCTTAAATACAGTCGCGATGGAGACAATAAAAACAGGGTTCGGGCTTCTACTGTGTACGCAGACGAAAAAAAGACGACACTACCGGAAGCGTGGAAGCAATTACGAAATTTGGCAAATTATCAGCTCGTCGAGGTGACTTGGAATGTGTTTATGTTTATAGCAATTGTATCAACACTTGCATTTTTGGGCTTGTCAGGAAAACTTATTAGTGATTATAGTGTTCGTCACGGTCGTAATAGTAAAGGAATCGGATCCGTATCACTTTTATTCGCACTGATAGTCTTTTCACTTCAAGATTTGGTTCACAAGTGGCGCAACGCTCACAGACGCCATCCCTTGATCAAAGAAATGAATGACATTATGGATCGCTTACAATATGTAGAAAAATAAAAAAAAAGGTTTTATTTATAACCCTAAAATGAAATCATTAGTAGCATGACAATGAAAAAGCCGGAAATCGACTCGTATATATTGTGGAGCAATCATATTCCAGCTTGGTTCTAATTCGCAACAAATTGGTACATAATTTTGGCAAATTATTCCAAGCTTTCAAAAGAAGCAAAGGATGCAGGAAAACCACTGGATTCTAGTACAGGATTCATGGTTTACAGTCAGCTAGGTTCTTTCTCTCTTTTCGGGGTTATTCAAACATATCAAGTATACAGGTATTTTCTTTCAAAAAATGGTAAAATTGAGCCAAACTTTATTGTTTACGAAAAAGCTTATATTATTTTATCTGCAGTTACGAAACTTCTGCTAGCTTTAACGGTTGGTTATGCAATGCGCAACTGATTGTTCGTTACAAAAAACAATTTTTTTTTTTAAAAATAAATAAACACTATTAAACAAAAAAAATGCCTGCGAAGCGAAGCAAAACCGCTTCACCCGAAAGCGTGTGCGAAGTTGCCGAGGAATTAAATGTTGCGTTGGCATTGGAAGGCGCGGACGAAGAAGTTACAAAGAAGGTCATAAAGCCGAATGATGAGGAAAGAAGGGCTCTGTCTTTGTTTTGCGAAAAGAGCTTGAAATGCAAGGAAAAGCAAGCAGAGATAAAAAATTCTGTGAAGCAAATGAAGGTTCAGGTCGCTGATTTGCGAAAGAGTTTGCTTCAGGCCATGAAGCTTTCGGGAAAAGAAGTATTCGTCATTCCTAGGGTAATGCTTCGAAAGGCGGAGAACGAAGCGCTGAAAAAAAAGTTTCCTATGCCTCCCGCGTACCTAAGACTCAAGACAAACTCAAAAGACCTTTCAATAACTGACGAGGTAATTTCTGAAGCAGTTGATTCTTTAAGCGATCAAGACATTGCTGATCAAGACATGCTCAGTGGCAAGACCGCAATGGCCAAAGCCATTATAGACATTGTGCGTCGCAACATTCGAGAATACAAGGAACAATTTATTATGTCACCTTCAATCCCTCGCGGAGTTCGCCACGTCGACATTGACGATGCCGAGGAAGATTGCGCGCAAATGGCAATCGAGCTTTTTTTACTGCAGCAAACGATTGCAGAGAAAGAGGGCATGGGCAAAGGAGCCCTTTTCGAGATCAAGCAGATAATGAAAATTGCCGAGCCTAAAGTTGATCAATATTTTGTTCGAGGAAACTTTACTTCGCAGAGAGTTCAGCTAGGCGAACTGCCCTACACTTTAGTAAGACGCGTTGCCCAAAGCAAGCCGCGCATGAACTTTAAGATGCTTGAGAGTATGGTGTCTCAGGGTGTTGAGGACATTTTTTCGCATACGAAAACAAAGAAAGATACAAAGGAGGATGCGCTTAAATTAGTTGCGAATCCTAGTGCCCGCGAGGATTTAAAGCGGCTCTTGCTGTCTCGGTTTGCTTCACTTCCTTCAACTACTAAAATTTCAATTCATTTAAAAGCAATTAGTGAAAAGGACGATGAAGATCAAGAACAGAGAGAGAATGATAATGAGAACGATGAGGAGGAGGAGGAAAATGAAGAAAAATAATTTTTTTTTAAAACAAAGATTCAACACTCGTTGTCGCTTGACGAAGCCGAATCCGATGTCCCACCTACCAAAAACAAGGAGTTTTTTATTTTTTCGGATTCTGTAACACAAATAATTGTCGAATCCAATACTATTGTATGTTCATTTTCATTTTTTTTCGCTTGATTTTGTTTTTTCACTCTGCACCATGAACCCCCTCGAACTTTTTCTTTTCCATACAGTGCAAAATACTTTTGTGTGATTATGTTTTCGAGGCCAGGAGTCATGGGATACACTACCTCAATAACTTTCAAAGGCTTATGAAGTTTTGTCCATTTTGCGCCTATTCCGGAAAAGTGTTGCGCCATGCGAACATTAAAATTCATTGTTGCACCAACATAAACACAACTGTGTTCTAGTTCAAGAACGTAGACGCACGCATGAAGTTCAATAGGCAAAAATTGAAACGACATTTTTTTTATATGTTTTAAGTTTTTTTTTATTAATATTTGCGTTGAAACGGTATATTTTTGCACGTTATTTAGATTTTTATTCACAGAAAACAAAAGAGAATGACAAGCACTATCGATTTACATAAAAAGAATCTTAAAGTCGGCGCTCTTATTCAAACCGAACCTAAAAGGCATGTAAGTGAATCTGACAAACCTTTACAACCTACCTCAACCCTAAAACGCTTAAGTGAACAAAATGAGTCTTACCCTAACCCTACTATGCTGCCTGTAAAGAAGGCAAAGAAAGAGGAAGAGGACCAAGAAGTAAAAAAGGCGAAGAAAGTAGAATTAGAAGCAGATTTAGGCCCTGAGCGTAAGAAGCCAAAGAAAGTAGTAGTAGAAGACGAAGAAGAAGACGAGGAAGAAGAAGATGTAGATGACGATGAAGACGACGAATCAGAAGACGAAGAGGATGACGAAAGCAACATTTCTGAAATTGTGTCTTCAGGAGAAGAAGAAGTCATTGAGCCAATTCCACCGGAGACTGAAGAAGTTTTAGCAAAATTAGAGGCCGATCGCATCTTAGCCTCAATAAAGGGAACCTCATGCGTAAACGGTAGAGTTTTGCGCGATCGATCAAAAATTGTAAATCCTACTGTAGACCGTTACGGCGACAAGGAGCGAGAGCTCTTGTTTATTAAGGACGAAAAGAAAGAGCTAATTAGAGAAATTAAGATTTGGAGGGAAACTCCCGATCTTGTTAACAAAGTTGCCAGTCTTGCGTGGCCTGTCCTCAATGTACGCATGTCTCTCGAATCGATACGTCTTGAACATGATAGAGTTCGCATTTCTTTAGGGCTTGAATCTACCGATGAAGAGAGCGAATCGTGTGATGAAGATGAAGATGAAGATGAAGAGGGTGAAGATGAGGATGATGAGGAGGAAGAGGATGAGGATGATGAGGAGGAGGATGATGATGAGGAGGAGGAGGAGGAGGAGACGGAATAAATCTTGATATTAATTGAAATCAATTTTTGTTTAATTACCCCTCTTTTCTAAGCAAATTTTCAAGAACTGTTCCAGCGGCGCTTTCTGTTGGCGGATTATCTGTTATAGCGGGAATGAGTCGTATAGTTAAGCCAACAAGAAACGATATAATTACTGCCAGAATCAAAAATTTTACTGCGCTATACGTAGATCCGGAACTGCTAATATTTGTAGTTGAAATTACGGTCATGTACGATGTAGCATTGTCATTGAGTATATTGATGGCCTTGTTGTCTCGAGGCGAATATACTGGCAAATATCCGCATGTTATTCCTGAATCAAAATAAGGAGCATCGCAAACGTAAGAACACACAGGGTGATCCGGGTCTGCGTTTTGAGCTGTTGCGATGCGCTCCGTCCCGATTGGACACGAGTAATTTTGGTTAGATAAACCTGCGTTAGTCACGACTAGAGGCAAAAGTGACGAAAATGGTTTCGCGCATTTCTTGGCGTAAGGCAATGCCAATTGATTCGAGTCGAGTGTTACTTCAGAAAAGTTCGTTGGACACGACAGCTCCCCGTCCCAAGCGCACACGGTAAGAGCTACAACTTCTTGAAGGGGGTTAGAGCAAGACAGCGAGGTGTTCGCTGGTATAGAAAAGGATACAGGAGAAGTAGCGCCTGTGCTGACGATTCCCAATGTTTTTGACGCATGCAAATTTCCTAAAAGTGTTAGTACTGCAGACGTAGTGTTGACAAATGTGAGGAATTTTCCTCGATTGCCATACTGAACGTTAAGCATTTGGTTTGTAGTTGCCTTCAAAATTTGAGTCTCAAGCATTGAAGCTAAAGTAGTGCCGTTGTATGTTCCATCTACAAGTTTTACCTCTACGTCATCACCAGTCGCTCCTCCGAAAAACGAAAATGTTTGCTTTGTAGAAATTAAAGGCGAAAGGATAAAGTTGTACGGACACGTTGTTCCGGTCGCTGTCAGCGTCAAGTAACCATTAGATCCTAGCGGAGCAAATCCAAGCTTAGCAGATGTAACAGAATTCGAATTTGGAGTCACGGTAACCGTGTACGCGGAGTTATTTACCCATTTTAGAACGTCGTAGCCATTTAAATTGTCAAGCGTAACGACTACACGCGCCTTTGGTTGAGGAAGCGCGACACCATAGACATTTATTTTAAGTTCCGCTACGTTTGAGTCACCCAGAGCATATGGAGAAATGTTTCCCAGGCGGCGAGGAATTGTAAAGTTTGTTACACTAGTCCCTAAAAAAGTTTTTGCCGCTGCGTTAAGAACAACATTAATATTTTTCGGACCTGCATTAATCCATTTAATTCTGTTTGTAAATCCATCGGGGACTCCTTCTTCAGTGCTAAACAATGCAACAGACACGTACTTTGTAAATGGATCTGAGCTGTTCGAGAACCCTGCGTTTAAGTACTCCACAAGACGGTACACAGTTGGAAATCCAGAGAAAGTTCCAAAAGCTACATTAGCGCCATTGACTTCAACAGTGCAACCGTTACTCGTAAAATTAGACTGCAAGACGTTGTTCAAGAGAGTTTGCTGAACCGGAAAATGTGATCGAGCGTAGGAGGTCGTAACTACCCACGAGCTTGCATTCATTCCAAACAGTGTTTGTGCAGGCGCGTCGGCGCTTATCGTCAAGTCGTACATTGACAAATTCTTGAATTTAAAATGAGATGTTGCCACGTCAATTTTAACTTCCAAAACTCCAGCTCCCAAAGCGCTGGAAACAATTGCAGAGTTTATATCGACTAGATATGAACCAGACAATGAATTACTCAATGTTACTATAGACGGTGATATATTTGAAGAGGAGACGGTTATTTGGCAAGTGCTCGGACTTCCAGACGAAGACGCATTATTATCAGCAACAAGAAAGTTAGTTTTTAGAGTTACCCATCCCAATCCCGTGTAGTCAGTAGAAGTATCTGTGGAAACTAACAATCCCACCAAATTTGCGCAAAACGCGTCACCCGCACTTATTGTTTGTTCATTAGTATCTTCTTCAGTATTTTTCCACCAAATATAGTTCAAGTCGTCCAAAATCCACGAACCAGCATTACAGTTAATAAAGTCTGTAAGTGTAAAGATTCCAGTATTTAAATAAAACTGATTACTTGTACTCAAGCCAGTGCTCACGTGGTATGTTGTCGTTGCAATCTTGTAAATCTTGTCATCGTTCAAATTTACAATAACGGCATTCGAGCTTTTAGTTAAAAGAGGGCTTATCGAATAATCGTACGTCGATCCGTTTACAAATTGCGCAACTCCAAAAAGGTTTGAAGTATATAAGTAATTTGGATACACTGTAAATGCATTTCCTGATCCCAAACCAAGTTTAATTCCAACATCAGTGTTTGACGGTACAACAACAAGAGCGGTCGTTCCCGTATTGTTCCACTGCAAGTAGTTGTGGTCGTTTGATACTGATAGATAAGCTGTTTGAGAAGCAAATTCGGCGTTGAGATCCCTGATATTACCCGAGCTGATTGTAGTCGACCAATTATCGCCATTAAATTCAACTGGGGTTTCGCTTGGCAACAATGCAGCGCGAAAGGACTCTTGAACCATATTTACAAATGTAACTACATTGTATTTTCCTGGAAATAATTTCGCGGTATAATTCGAGCTATTTTCATTTATGTTTATTTGTTCGTAATCAAGTGCTTTAATGTATTGAAAAGTTGTAGGTCCCAAGTTTGTTATTAGAGACGTGGCGAAGTCGCTTGAGGTTGTGTAGCCTGGAAGCTCATACCTAAGTCGATTTGTTAAATCGTTTTCTAGGCCAAATAAGGTCGTCGAATTGCTTTCGCACCCAATACCGATTGTATTACTGTTATCAGTATGGAAAGAATACACAGGATAGTATGCGGGGCCAGGTAAGTTTATGTAAGAACTGTAAGAATTTCCCATTAGTTTCCATGTGCTATAGGGTTGGTACATCAACGTAACGCTAATTGGATAATTCGTTCCAAAAACCAGCAAGGATGCTAATTTCGAATTTAATTCAGCCAAAAAAGATCGGGGATTGTACATTGCGTAAGAAAGAGCTACTTCTCCAGCATCTTCAAACTTTTCATTTGGTTGTCCAACTCTCATTGTGTTGTTTGATGAAACAACGTTGAAAATCTCAATGTCGGCTCCAAACGTAGGATCCCCAACACATTGTACTTTAGTTTGAAAGGAAGTTGGTAAGTTAAGCATATTATTTACTTCAAGTCCTAAGTAAAATGCAAGCCCTTCATTTGTTGTCTTTAACTGTACTCGTAGCTGAGATGACGACGTTTGAAAGACGGGATCGAGGCCCCAGTGAAATTTGCCATTGTTGTAAGTAACTTCGATTGGAATTCCACTTTTTATCCGAAGAAAATCTTGAAGACATACCGCAAAACTCGTTCCGATATAATGTCCAGATGGAAAAGAAGCGAGGCTGACGACATTCTGATAGTACAGATCTTGATTGTTTAAGCTATATATATATATAGTTAGTGCGCCGCACAATTCTGACACCATAAAAGACTCTACAATCGACAATACATTTGAAAGTAAGTAATCTGAATGCCTGTAAATGTTTGCATTTGGAGGAATCGTAAAGAACAAAGGAGGTGCTCCTATTCCAAATACGGTTGCCGCTTGCGTGGTGTTTGCCGTCATTGTGTAAGTGTTTGACGAAGTATTTGCCCAAGTAAGTTGATTACCTAACGCAGATGCCGTGAGTCCAACGGGAAGGTTTGCGTTGCTGTTAATAGCTAGTAAGAAGGAAGTATTGTTGTACGTGTATTTTGGAATAGTAATAAAAGTAGGAAGACCACTGACTGTCAAGATGTTGTTGGATGCGTTTATCACTGCCCCCGTGTTTCCAAACGTCAATGGCAAATACCCGGTCAGACAAGTTGTCCCTTCAATTGTACCAGAATAAAAAAATGGATGCGTAGTAGGAAGCGCCGCTTGCAATCCCCATTTTGTTGCCAAATAACCCTCCACCAACAAAACTTCTTGCGGAGTCAAATCGTGTCGAAATGTTATGAGTTCAGCAAAGTCTCCCTCCCAGCCATCTTTCGATGATATGTCGTCATAAAAGAGCCCTCTGAAGACAGTGCCTTGATAAGTATTATTTTGAATACCGTTAATGCTTAATAAAAAGGTAGAGCTTTGCTGAGGAAAGGTGACAGATCCTGCTGTAGCTTTGTTTGCTGCTATGAATTTAGTAGCCTCTGACGTGGTTTGATAACGCGCAGTTCCAGCTTGATTAATGGAGTATACCGATGCGGACGTTTTTAGTAAGTTTGACGTTGTGGATAATTCCGAATCTCCGTAAAATACCTTGGACGTTCCCACGTTTTGCGAGTTTGAAGCCTGCGCGGCAACGTCTGTTACTGTCGTATTTGATGTAATCGGCGACATTAAATAAGGAATGACTGATCCTCCTAACAATGGATTTAAATTGTAACCACCATTATTTCCGATTACAGTGTCCGGGTTTACATCGTTATAACCTAAATTTCCAAAAAGCGTTTGATACTTTTTAATTCGCTTCCAGTAATCTGTGTCTGCGGCTATATCAGGAGTTTGATTAATATTATTAGCAATTGCCTTTGAAGCAAACATGACTCCTTGGTACAAAATATTGTCTCCGCCAGTCGCGCTGTATAAAAGCGTTGAATTCCATTGCGTAAATTGACCCGAGTACTGCCCTTGTCTGCCCACAAAAAAAATATGAGTTAAACCAAAAGCAAAGGGAGTATTTACCAAATTTCCGAACGGGCGATAACCAAAATAATAATTGTTATCATTTGTTTTTAAACTTGACTCGCTGTCAATGTAAATTGCCGGCAAGCCGTTTATTGGTCGCTCCACACTGGGACTTCCTGACAATGCAGAAAATGGACCAATTTTTCCAGCAATTACAGTTGTCGGAACCGAAAACGTAGGTGTTATAAATTTTGGATCGTTATTCGAATAACAAGGAGCTACCTCGTTATTAGTTATCGAATTAAAAATTTTAAGAGTTGCAGTTACTTGGTTGTCCGAAGAATCGTACCAGACGATCGGCTTAAACGACTTTGGCGTAAAGTTCGAAAAGGGCTTTACATTTGGAAACACAACGGGCGGGGATGAGTCGTACAAGGACAATCCCCATTTGTTGGCCAAATACATAAGCACCAAATTGCTCTGATTGTCGGACAAGTTCTTCTTAAACACAATAAGCTCTCCAAAGTCGCCGGTCCAACCAGAGTTTGAGTTGTAAGAATCGTACGAGATGCCCTGGAATCGCGCAGTTATTTTATTTGTCGCAGTCTGTGGTAATTTTAGAGCCAGAATGAATGGCGAACCCACCGGAGGAAAGTTATTGTTATGATTTAAGACCCCGTATGCATAATAATATATTGAAGGATTTGATGTTTGTGTAGGAAAGTTCTTATTGACATATAATTTGGGGGTTTGACTTGTAATCAATATAGTTCCGGCGGGAGAAAAAGAACCATTTGGTCTTCTATTAAGTTTATATGCCTGTAGCATCATATAAATACACTGATTAGACAAACCGGTAAAATCAGATAAGAAGGTACCACTCCCTCTTTGTGTCATCATACCGCTATGAAATGAGTCATTTTGCGATTGAAATATAGTTGTGTTTAATATTTTTGTGTCAGCACCAGAATTAGGAGTTACTACACCAGTGGTTGGATTTCTTGCTACAATAAAAATTTCTACTGTAAAAAAAACTTGATTTTGTTGATACAAATATGAGTTTAAAACGTTAGGTGATCCTCCAGATCCCGGATCTCCAGGAGTAAAGCTAGAATTCCAACTTATTTGAACTGGACCGTTTGCAGCAATTATTTCTGTTGGTGTTGAAAATGCATAACAAGTATACCTGCGAGTTTGTAAACCCGAACCTTCTTCATTAGTTCCGTTTTGCCATCCACCTAAATTAAAATTTCCAAGCGAACATCCAAAATCGTCGTAATTGTCGTGTCCCAACAAATTCTCCGCCCATGAGTTTGTAGCGTTAGAAGGAATCGCCCCTTGAACTCCAACAAAAAACAAGTCTGCAATGTTTTCAATGCTTGTTGGCTGGGTAATTGCGGCAAATTGCGTGAATCGCGATGTGCTTAGTCCGTTTAATCGCGCCCCCTCGGTGGGCCACACAACGTTTCTTTTAGTCTCTGGTCGAGTCGTCAAATGGTATCCGTTACCACTCTTGTCCGTCAATTTAGTAACGTAATTTGTTTGAAGCGAATCTGGGTTCGAGGCGTCCAGCCAAAGAATCGCATATGGAATATTGGTCGCGTGAGTACCAAATGGAGACGCGTTACTAGAATTAAAAACGGGCGCACTTGAGTAGTAAGCGTGTCCTGAAGAAAGAGGAACTCCCCACTTATGGGCAAGATATCCCTCCACCGTTTGATGAGCATTGCAATTTGCCCCAGCCGTTTGTTCCCAAAACAACATTTCACCAAAATCTCCCGTCCAGCCGTTTAAATTTAACGGAGTTGAATCGGGATCTGCTTGGTATGTTTCGCAATTGAATGCAATTCCATTAAACATAATTCCATCATACACCGATACGTTAATGTTTGAAATGCTCAGCATAAAAACTGTATTGGCCGAAGGTTCTTGCATGTTACACAGAGACGCATTAGAAGAACCCGATGACGTGAACAATGTAGTTGGAAACGTAAATAACGTTGCAAAGTTACCAATAGCCGTATTTGAATTCAATGTCGACGTTCGCTTAAATGTCCATGGATTTAAACGATTGCTTGATGATTGAGATAAGTTACTAGAATACTTAGTGTTTAGTCCAAACAAAGTGCCTGGTTTCGGACCTTGGCGAGC
>Ga0136642_1000574_pt1 | contig 18349 bp, 15 predicted proteins | sample LowCatLa1302831Y_FD_115313 | JGI IMG/M metagenome (GOLD analysis project Ga0136642, IMG submission 115313) | Freshwater microbial communities from Lower Cathedral Lake, Yosemite National Park, California, USA - 13028-31Y | ecosystem: Environmental > Aquatic > Freshwater > Lake ... | reverse complement strand
GATTTATTACCTGGGGTGACGGATCGAGTGATGAGATGTGCCTCTCGTCTATTGGCTATTCGCAAGGTGCCGGTACTTGAGTCAGCCCTCATACCTGGAACGGCATTTTCACTGTTCTGCTCATCGATGACTGATGACCGAAATGACTGGCACCGGCACCTTGATTTGGAAATGCCTGATATCAGGAAAGACTGCTTCGGTCGAACAATCGTCCTGATTTGGCAAGATTGAAATATCGCACTATGAACTAACAGTAAGAGAGCCTCCTGCAGCCCGTAGGGTTCACTGCACACTCGTTTGGGTGGCTATGGCCCCCCTTTCTTACACTCAAATGAGAAATCGAACTAGAGATGAACGACAACACCAAAAACCGCGGAGAGCCTTCTCAACCCGATATCTCTATTGATGACGCGCGCGCTGTCGAAGTTTTTCTTCAAAAGTACAAAAATGTCAACGTTCTGTCGATCCGCCAATTGTTCTGGGTCATACGGAATTACAAGCTCACCATGCGACTCTTGAGGTACGTCAAGTCCCTGCCGAAACAGGTCGTGCACTTCGACGGAAAAATCCCACCGCCAACAACGATTCCTGGATTTTCTTGGCGTCGCCCTACAATTCTCCACGGTTTTGCTCGGTCTTGTGTCTTGCTTCCGGAGACCCGCGAAGATTATTTTCGCGGAACTGCGAAGCAGAATCTTCGCACCCGAACTTCGGGCGCCACACGCAAGGGCTACGTAACTCGCGCATTGGACAATGACGAGATTTTTCAGTTCGTTAGTAGCGTTTGTATTGCGCGAGGCTGGCACGAATTCGATCCCAAGATATTCGTAACCGTTACCGGCCGAGACGTACTTGACTTGCGTGGTGTCGGTACATTCAGCGCCGAAGGTACGCCAGTGGCGTTCGCAATCGGCACCCAAGCTGGAGATGCGATTGCGCTCAAGTGGGCGTACAGCACCGATCAGGGGCACGCGAGATGGCAGTGCTTCAGTGGACTAGTTGACTACTGCTACGAAAACAACCTGCGCACAATCATCGAAGACCCTCGGATGTTTATTGAGCGCAGCTTGTTGGTATTCCAGAAGGATCTTGGTTTCATTGACACCAACGTCCAGCTGCGCCGCCGTCCAGCCCGCTGAGCTTCCAAGTGACACACCACTAGGTACCCAACAAACTCTTTACTCAAGATTGTTAAGAGCACTTTCACCAAGTAAACGTTGGGGGCTCCTTAGATGCTCTAGAAAAATCGATGCCAGAGTTCAGCGGCAAAACCAAATACCTGAAGTGATTCGTCGCCGAATCTGAGCAGCGGAAATGACAACCAGTCCGATACCCGACGGGTGCGCTTGAGAGTTGGGGGCAACCAGAACAAGTAGGAACCTGTCAGCAGTGTGACGATGGCAATCCATGGTGAGGTCAACAGTCCCGCAAGAATTGCGAGTCCAAGTAAAAATGGGGGACCTGGTCGAACGGAGGGAATGCCACCTTTGTCTATCCAGCGCTGCGCGGCCCCACGACCGTAGAACCTTGACCGCCGCCATGTCCCACCGAGCTTGTCGCCGTAGTCATGCTCGACCAGAATCTGAGGGAAGCTCCAGATTGAATGGGGTCCGTACGTGTGCCGAATCGCATCGCAAAGATAGGTATCTTCACCTGCACCGTGATTGGCCGGGAACCCGCCCACGGTTTTGATCGAAGAAACTCGAGCCGAAAGATTGGCAGCGGCGAGGTAGCTCACCACTGTCTTCGATGCGACGCGAGGCGATGCGACGTAAAGGAGGACTCGGGTAAGGAGTCCGATATCTTCTCCAAACCTCCGATCGAGAGGCAAAATAGTATTGAATACATCGTTGTAGCGCGCATTACGAGAGTGGGGCAACCACGCTGTGGTGGGCCCACCGATTAGGTGTGTGGTGTCATCGGCGGACTGCCAAGCGTCTAGCAATTCTTCCGACCAACTTGCCGTAGGGCGACAGTCATCGTCAATGAATGCGATTATGTCCGTCTGGCAGGCGTCGATAGCCGCTTGGCGCGCCATCCAAATGCCAACGTTTTCTGGTAGTTCCAGAATTTGGCATCTCAGATTTAACTGTTCTAGCTTCTGGCGAACCGTGGCGACTGTGGCATCGGTTGATCCATCATCGACCACGAGTACTGAAAAATCAACGCCTTGCTGGTTGAGGGCAGCCAGGCACGGCGTGATGCGCCGCGCCCCGTTATAGGTGCAGACCGCGACTGTGATGTCAGCGTGCTTAATCATCTCAGCCCTTCGTAACTCGTCGGTCGTTCATTGTGATAGTACGGCAGTACAACTCTGCCATCTGTGATTGAAAGATGGTCAACTTCTACTTTTGACACACGCAATCTTCGCAATGAGCAGATCGCATAGACGCGCGACCTACTGCCTCGCACCTCGGAGCGCACATAACGCCAAGCGATTAAGCAACACTCCCTTGGTTTCGTCGCCGGAGTCTCTGTCAATCGCATTCGTGTCCTTGGAGTGCTCGAATTGAAGCACCCCATCGCACGTCTCAACGAGGCGTGGGGAAAGTGGTGCCGTGAGTCGGTCGCCATCAACGATGACGAGAAGACCCAACCTTTTGGCGCGACGAATGGTGCGTCCAGTTCTTTGGCTTGTTAACGAAGAGCTGGGTTGGACGGCCACCAGGCGGAGTCCGCGTAAGCGCATGAAGGCCAGCACCAACCAATTTGGATGCTTGATGTCTGTCGCCGGGTTGCCGACCTGGTCGAGTTCTGCAAGCAACGTTTGAGCAGAGTCGGATTCGTAGCCGACCATGCCGACCCGAGCCCCCCGTGGAAGGAGACTCGTCAACAATTCGTACATAAAGGCAATGGCTTGAACGCTGTGGTCTCGAGCAACGAGATCGAGCCGTGCGGTGGCTCGATTCTTGAACACCCACAGCAGTGCGATCGCAGTCCAGGGGAGGAGCGGCCACAACGACATAAGCACTAGTGAGAAAACAGCAGTTACGAGGGAGTACCCAGTGAGAACGCACCAGCCCACGAGCATCGGGTGGCGACGAAGGTACGCAACTCTTGCCCCTGAACGAAACCGAAGGTTCCGTCCCGCCCCACGTCCCCAGCGCCACGACCTACGGGTACTGATTGCGCTCTCACCCCAGGGCATCACCATGCGTGCACCATTCACGACAATGCACGGCGTGCCTGCCGCGGTGCTTCGTTGTTGGAAGTCAATATCCGAGCCATAATTAAAGCGTTCGTCGAAGCCATTAATTCTGTCAAACGTTGCTCTTGTAAAAGCCACGTTGGCCGTCGGCGCCGAATCGGGGATTGTGCCCGTTGGGGAGTCGTTAAACGATCCGAAGGGACTAATACCCTTGGGCTCAATTGGTCCACAAATGTAGTGATAACTACCTGTGGTCAGCGCCTCTACGCAGGCTCCAAGCCAATTCGGCGTTGGGAGGCCGCCGGCATCGCAGAATGCGACGATGTTGGTGTTAGCGATTCGGATACCAATGTTTCGCTGGTGGGGTATTGATGATGCACGCCAGAACGGCTTCTCGTAATCAACCCACTCCACCCAGGGATTAGCAATGCGAATGTCGTCGAGTCGATTCTCTGACGCGTCAATCACAATGCACTTAGCGCCGAGTGCCTCACACTGAGGCTGGAGTAGAGCGAGGGAGTCGATAAGGCTCGGCTCGTCTTTTGAGAGTAGAACTACGGCAATCGAGTTCATATTCATCTGATCACTATTTCGACGATCAAGTGGAAATCGGTGCTGCCGCACTCAAACCGGTCTGGTGGCACGTTCAGCACTGGATAATCTTAGAAGCAAAACACATCGCCGCTTGTGCCGACCTTGGCCCCACTTTGATCTCTTTTGAAACGTGGCTCGGATACGAAAAATCCCCCGGATGCTTGCGCACCCGGGGGATTTACAAACTTCGAGTTACCTGAGCTTGCCCTTGTCGCACCAACGGTTCGCAGGAAGGGCTGTGCCCTTGACGCCGTTAATGAGACAGGGGTTCGGCATGGTCGAATACGTCTCACCAGGAATACCGGTAGCGGCGTCCTTGGCGGGAAGTGGAGCCAAAATCACCGTGGTGCTCTTGGGGTAGGTGCCGACGCCATCGCAACCACCAAAGCCGGTGTCGCAGAGGGCCTGAGCCAAGATGGGGCTGCCGAGGCTGGTGGCACCGAAGATGCCACTCATCGTCGTTTTCCCACCCGTGCAGGTGGGCTTGATTGTCTGCAAGTTGACGGGGAAGGTATGGGCAGCGCCACCGGCGGTGTTGGTGTTGTTGCTGTAGCAACTCAAGACCTGACCAGCGCCAAGGACGATTTCGCCGATGTCACCGTTCGAAGGGTTGCCGTAGGAGCCGTTATTAGTGAACTTGTTACCCGTAACCGTGATGTTCTGAGGGTCGTAGATGCAACCGAGCCCTGGGAATGTGTGTCCGCCCGAGTTAGAGCAAGTGACACCAGCGGGAGGAGTGTCGCCGTCAGGGAAGGGAACAATCATGACGCCCCACGCACCGTTGTCGGAGAACGTGTTGTTCATGATGGTGTCGTTACGACCACCAGAGATGGTGAGACCCGTTCCGAGCGGACCGGCGGCAGCGCCTCCGGCCTTCGGCACGGTCGCGTTGTTGTTGTGGTCAAAGATGTTGTTGACCACAACGAAGCAGTTGGTGGCACCCTTCACAGAAGGCTTGGCACCCTTAGGGCATGCGCCATTTTGTGGTGGTGGTGGGTCACCTGCAATCTGAGTGTTGGTATCGAAACCATCCTGGTTCTTGTCGAAGCGCGAGTTCATTACGACTATGGCGCCACCGGAGTTAGTACCCGAGTAGCCGAGCGCGTTGTTTTCCATCCACGCGTGGTTAATCGTGATGTAGCACTTCTGCTGACAAGCACCGACGTACATACCGGCGTCGTTGAAGTTCGACGCGTAGATGTGGTCCCAGACCGTTGTGGCTGAACCACTGGCGTCGGACGAGAAGATGCCGTACGTGGCCGCAGTCGCGTTTCCACCGTTGTAGGTATCCGTCGCGGTGAGGTAGCTGCCCGAATAGCCGGTGAGACCATTTACGCCTGAACCAGCGCCACCGTTCCACCAGATGTTGTTACCAGAGTCACCAGCACCACCGAGGAAGTTGCAAGTGGTCAAGTTCGAAACATCAACGTTGTCGGCCTTGTAGACGACAATGCCGTTGCGACCAATATTACGGCTACGTGAATCTTGAGGACCGAAGTTTTGGTTGGCCCCGAGAGAGTTGCAGGATGCACCGGAAGCGGTGCCATCCACGACAACGCCGAAACGGTCAAGTCCACGGATGTGCAAGTTATTCTTCGTGACTAGGACTGCGCCGTAGTTACCCTTACGCAGGTCGGCATCGGCTGGGGGATTTGTCATGTCGTTGGTCTCGCGGTAAACACCGGGAGCGACGAGAATCCAGTCGTTCGGTTGTGCTGCATTAACTGCAGCTTGGATCGTGGTGTACTGACCAACGATTCCCTTATAAGTTCCGACAGTCAAAATGTGACCTATCGTACTTCCGGCATTCGCCTTCGGTGCCCCGAGCATGGTCATGCCCGTAACTACGAGTGCGAGAGCAAAAGCCGCTCCACACATTTTTTTAACAATTTTCATTGCCCCCCCTTGATTTAGTGAAAACCTAACAGACATTTTCCCCGGAGGGAGGAAAATCACCCAAAGAGCTGTGAGCCCCACTTTTCGCCGGTTTTTAAGCCACCAGGACAGGCGACTAGCACGCTGGCTTCGTGGGACAGGTAGTTGGCCAACGAGTCGTTGGTTGCCAAATTCTGCTGGATAGAGACGAATTGATCAATGGGGTCACTCTGGAAGCAGACGAAGTGGAGGCCACAGATGATCTGACCGGTCTTTTGGTCGGTGCCGTCGACGAAGCCAAAGCCTCGGCGAAGAATGACGCGACCGCCATTTTGACTGGGTGCCGCAACGCGGATGTGGGCCGAGGTTGGAATTACATAGTTGCGATGGGGGTTCAGAGCCTCGAAGTTGGGGACGTCGTGCTCGCGATCGCCCGTAAGGGGAGCTCCGGATTCCTTGAACCTTCCGATGGTGGCCTCTTGAGTATCGAGCGAGTTCGAGGACCAGTCCTCCAGGCGCACGCGGATTTTGCGTGACACGAGATAGGTGCCGTTACGCATCCAGGCCGGAGTAGCACCCTTGACCCAAACGTGTCGATCGAAGTTCGGAACTCGATTCTCCTGAAGGTTGTTGGTCCCGTCTTTAAAGCCAATCAGGTTGCGCGTAGTCGGCTGGTCATGGGTGACGGCCGAGGTTCGACCAAACCCAATGTGCATGTAGCGCACACCCACCACACCTTCACCGAGCCGAGCCAAAGTGTGGGCGGCGTGGAAGTTGACCTGGGGATCGTCGCTACAGATTTGGACCACGATGTCCCCATCACTCTCGAGGGGATTTAAGTTGTCTCCCACGAAGGCCGGAATCGGTTGCAGTCCGGATGGCCGGTGATGGCTGAGACCAAACCGTTCGTCGAACAGTGAAGAACCGTAACCAATGGTGAAGGTGAGACTCGCGGGGCTGAGGCCTTCGGCCTCACCGGAGTCCACGGGTGCGATGTAGGGGTTTTCGGTGTAGCCGATGGATTGGCCCCGTGACATCTTCTCGGCGGCATCAGTCCACTTGTTCAGCATGGCTCGCAGGGCGTGGCGGTCGGAAGTGGTGGAATCGAAGGACACGAGAATAAAGTGATCTGGCGACGGCGTGGCGACTCCCGCTTGGTACGTGTCAAAAAATGGGACGACGGTCTTGAGATTGACACCAGACGTTGATTCGCGAGTGGCGCTACTAAGAACGGAGCCGACCGCGACACCAGCGGCCGCCATTCCTACGCCCCGCAGAAGTCCACGACGAGAGATGTCACTCTGGAGTGCATCTAGAGCGGGCGGAAAGTCGGTCATGCGTACGTCCTTCCGGTGCCGAAGCCATCCATGTCGCCACCCAGTTGGGTGAGCGGTGAGAGTAGCGCCGTTAATTGAACGGCCAAGAGGCGCCACGTTGTGGCCGGTACGGCGCTGTTGGGTGTGATGTTGATGTCGCCATCAATTTGTTTGGTGGTGGCTTGGCGTAACGTCTCCTCTAGCGCGGCGAGGCGCTGTTGTGCGGTGCGCAGGTGGCCGGGAGCGATGTCGAGCGCCAAGGGTGCGACGGCTTCCAGGGCTTGATGGACCATCGAGATGGTGGCACTTACATCCAAGAGATTTTGCTGGGCGTACGGTTCTTGTGGGTTGGCGATTACGTCGTTGATGACCCAACCAAGACTCTGGGTGGCCGTCGTCATTATTCGTGAGGGCGTGCGAACGGTTCGGAGCAGTCCGATTTCAAGCAGGGTGCCCTGACCAGCCAGAGACTCAGCGTCTGTGATTAACGAATGATGATCATTGGTGAAGAGATCTTGCTCAATGGCGTGGAGCCCAGTTCGCCCGATAAAGAATGGCTGGTCTTGGAGCCGTCCGGCAATCGTTAGTTCGGTGGTTGAGTGGGCCGCAATCTCACCTCGCACCATGTTGTAGCTGGCTTGGGCAATAGCCCACTGCCGCTGGGCCTCGTCGATATCACCACGATGCGCCGCGTCTTGTAACTTGCCGGCGGCACTTGCAAACCGCTGACTTGCCTGCACGATGAGGGCACGGTACGTCCGCGTCGCGTGACTCGAAGATGCCTGCTGAGCCTCGGTCGGGGCGCCGTGGAGGCCGAAGTGGTAGTCAATCGATGCCTTTTTGTAGGAACCACATCCACCAAGCACCATGGACGAAATCAAGACGCTGGCTACTGCCCCGATAGCCCCTCGGCGAATCATCCTGCTTTCCATTCGCATAAATGTTACATCCCTCTACTGGAACCTTCGCTAGCGAGCCCTCGGTATCGGGAAAGTAGGCTAGTTATGTTTTTATGAGCAGTAGAAACTTGAAATGGGGCTGTAGCTCAGTGGTTAGAGCGCGGGACTCATAATCCCTTGGTCGTGGGTTCGATCCCCACCAGCCCTACCAAGCGTCGTTTCATCGCCCGCCGAAGCGACGCCTCATTTACCTGACCACTCGATGGCGCCACCGCGCTGATCGAGTACCTGCGTTGCCGCGGTGACTCGACGCTTCATAATCAACCAACCAGCGATGTAGGCGGGGGCTAGTGCGGCTGGACGCGTCACAAAGCCACTAGTGGCCATCATTCGCACGATGCGACCCAGTCTCGAACCTTTGAGTTCAATGGGACGTTCTCTATCCGGACGACGCTGGCCGGATTCGGTGAACCAGGCCTCGAGTTCGAGATTGCCCCGGCGGACGCGAACGAGCCGGCCTACCTCTTCGTCGCTAGTGCGTCGGGCCAGGGTGAAGACCATCGTGTTGTCGACAATCTTGCGCTCGGTCGCCGAGTAGCACTGGTCGAAGAATCCATCGTCATTCGTGACGTTCGGGAAGAGGCTAAATCGCTGACGAGCAGCTTCGTTGGCGCCGTAGATACGGCGGCCAGCTAGATGCGTTGAGGCGTGCTTCACGATCCAGGGGTGGCGGCTAACCACGTAGTAGTGAGCACGCACTAAAAAAGATGAGAACGAAACATCAATTGATACGTGTGGTGCGACAACGCGGGGCTCGGGAACATTGAGAGCCTCAATCAGGGCGCGAACTGAGCCCATTTGCATTGCGATGTCAGCGTCGAGGTACAGCCGGGGAAAGTTGTCACCGGCCGCCTCATCGCCACAGTTAAGGGCAAGAATTTTTGAAGGAGCGACCTGTTCGATGACTGTTACATACTCAAAGGCACGCGCCCGGTGGGCCGTGTCGTCAGTGCAGCCATTGGCTATGACGAAGACCTGATCGCTAGGAGCAAGTTCGCTCCGCAGTTGCTCCAGCAGCGTCTCTATCTGGCCGGCCTCATTATGTGCGGGGATAATAAGCGAGGCCACTAGCGCCGACCATTGAGCACTGGGAAGTGAGAGCCTTTCACGCTTCAAACTTTAACCATTTACAGCCTTCTTGCTCCCCGCGAGTCACTTCAACGGTTCGTACACTTGGCCCATGGATATCTTCACTGGACTGTTGGTCGATGCCGAGGAGCTTCTCCCCAGCGCGATTGCAATGCGGCGTGACCTGCACCAGCACCCCGAGCTCGGTAACGAACTCCCTCGTACTCAAGCCAAGGTCCTCGAAGCGCTTGAAGGGCTCGGCTTAACGGTGACTACCGGTGAGGCGCTCAGTAGTGTCATCGCCGTGCTCGAAACCGGCCGCTCCGGTCCGACTGTTTTGCTTCGTGGCGACATGGATGCACTCCCAATGCCGGAAGACACGACCGAGCCGTTCAAGAGTGTTGTCGATGGCGCCATGCACGCCTGCGGCCACGACGCCCATACGTCGATGTTGGCCCACGCGGCCCAATTGCTCGTCGCGCGCAAGGACGATCTCAATGGTCGTGTTGTCTTTATGTTCCAGCCCGGTGAAGAGGGTCACGGCGGTGCCGAGATCATGATTAACGAAGGGATATTGGACGTCGCGGGTAAACCCGACTTGGCCTTTGCCATCCACGTGACGCCGTCAATTCCCAACAAGATGATGGGCACTCGCGGAGGCACCATCATGGCTTCTTCCGATGAAATCACCATTGACATTGTCGGTCGCGGCGGACACGCCTCCCAGCCACACGCAGCGCTGGACCCCATCCCAGTCGCCTGCGAATTAGTAATGGCGATTCAGTCGATGGTGACGAGGAAGATCAACGCATTTGATCCGGCCGTCGTGACGATTGCCCAAATCACGGCCGGAACAACCAGCAACGTCATCCCCGAGCGCGCAAGGATTCACGGCACGATTCGCACGGTGTCGGCCCTTACGCGCGAACTGGTTCGCAATGAGCTGGAACGACTTACGCACGGTATCGCCTCGGCTCACGGCACTACGGCGGAGTTCCACGTGGAGTTGGGCTATCCCGTCACAGTCAATGACGTGACGGTCGCTACCTGGTCACGTGAGGTGGCCACCGGTGTCCTTGGTGAGGGATTCGCTATTGAGATGCCTACGCCGGTCATGGGGGCGGAGGACTTCAGCTACGTCCTGGAAAAGGTGCCCGGCGCCATGGTCTTCCTCGGACTCTGTCCCGACGGTGTCAACTTCTTTGAGGCTGCACCCAATCACTCCAATCGGATGACCATCAATGAGTCGGGGATGGCGGCGGGCATTGCCCTCTACGCCGGCGTTGCCCTCGCCAAGTGCCAAGAGGTTTAACGAACCGCAATCACTGGGTCGTTCGCGACGTAACTTGGGACACCAGATGGCCCCTCGATTGTGAGCCGCGCTGGATACAAACTGAACCCTGACACGGGCAGCTTGCACGTAATTGCAACACACTTCACCATCTCTGAAAGCCCTAAAAACCCTGATGAAAGTGGAAAAGTTTGGAATACCTGACTATTTCAGTAAGGTATGTTGCAATTAAGGAGTTTGTTCCGTGGCTGAGTCCGTAAAACAAGAGACGTCCGTAGAAGTAGCCAAGCGCGCCAGCGATTACTTGCGTGGCACTTTGCTCGAAGAAATTGAGAACGCCAGTCCGAAGTTCGACGGTGATTCCGAGCAACTACTGAAGTTCCACGGCGTTTACTCTCAGGACAACCGCGACGTCCGCCGAGAGCGGAGTTTGGCCGGTGAAGAGCTCGAACACATCTTCATGACGCGCGTCGTCGTGCCGGGTGGTTTCTTGACGAGTGCGCAGTGGTTAGCCCTTGACACCGCTTCGGACACCGTGGCTGACGGCACCATTCGCCTCACCACGCGTCAAGCTATTCAGTACCACGGCACCATCAAGAGCGACCTCCAGTCATTGGCTCGGCAGCTCGATGACGTATTGATGACATCTTTTGGTGGCTGCGGTGACGTCGTGCGCAACGTCGTGATGTGCCCCGATCTCCAAATTCCTGAAGCCGATCCCTACATTGCTGAAGTGGCTAACGCCATCGCCGAGCGGTTTCGCCCCACGACTACGGCCCACTGGGAGATTTTCGTCGACGGTCAGCGGGCTGCGAGCCGCGAAGTAGTTAACGAACACTCCTTCTACGGTGACACCTACCTCCCTCGTAAGTTCAAAATCGCCATTGCCCACCCTGACGAGAACTGTGTTGACGTCTTCGCTCAAGACCTCGGGATGATTCCTGGATCTCACCCCGATTTCGGCGAGGGCTTCACCTTCGTCGTTGGTGGTGGGCTCGGCCGTAACTACGCCCACGAACACACTTTTGCGCGTCTCGGCGAAGTGTTGGGCTTTGTTCCACGCGCCAAAGTCGAAGAAGTTATTGCGGCCGTTGTAGATGCCTACAAGGATCTCGGCGATCGCACCGACCGCAAGCGGGCCCGCCTGAAGTACGTCCTGGCCGATACTGGTCTCGAGGCCTTCCGGGCCGAAATCCATAATCGTCTCGGCTACGCACTTGCGGCTCCGCTGCCCCTGCCAGCGAACTTTGACCGCAACGACCACCTCGGCTGGCACAGTCACGATGACGGTACCTGGCGAGTCGGCGTTCGCGTTGCCGCTGGTCGTATCCGTGACGATGAGACGAGCCAGACCCGAACGGCGTTGCGCAAAATCGCTCAGGCGCTTCCGGTCAAGTTCCTTCTCACCCCACAGCAGGACATCATCATCGATGGTGTCAGTGCTGACGAGCGCCCTTTTGTTGATCAACTCCTACGTGATGCTTCGGTACCTGAGGCGGAGGTGCTGGGTTCGATTGAGCGCACCGCGCTTGCCTGCCCCGCTCTACCTACCTGTGGTCAGGCGCTGACCGAGTCTGAGCGAGTGCTCGACTCCGTCGTCACTCAGTTCGAATCGGCTCTCTCGAGTCGGGGCTTGGGTCGCCGTCCGGTAGCGCTGCGTATGACGGGCTGTCCCAACGGTTGTGCCCGCCCGGCCGTAGCCGAGATTGGCATCGTGGGCCGCACGAAGTCGACTTACGACATTTACGTCGGTGGTTCTCGACAAGGCGATCGACTCGCCACCTTGTTCCAAGAGAAGGTCAAGTTGGCCGACTTGGCTGATGCTGTCGCACCACTCTTTGACGCGTGGCAGAGCGACGGAGACGTCGATGAGTCCTTCGGTGACTTTGCAAATCGTTGGAGCTCAAAGTGACAGTCCAACTCGTAGGTGCCGGACCCGGTGAGGCCGATCTCCTCACGGTCCGTGCCGCTCGTGCCATTGCCGCCGCCGAGGTTGTCGTCTTTGATCGCCTGGTTGATCGTTCGGTTTTAGATCTCATCTCGCCGATGGCTGATCGCCATGACGTCGGCAAGACACCGGGTCAGTCCTCTAGTCAAGAAGCCACCAATGAGTTACTGATTGAACTTGGGCGCTCGGGTCGTCGCGTGGTACGTCTCAAGGGCGGTGACCCCTTTGTCTTTGGTCGGGGTGGGGAAGAGGCACTAGCTCTCACCAGCGCTGGTGTTGCGTTTGAAATAATCCCAGGACTCTCGTCTTCGCTCAGTGGCCCACTCGCCGCCGGTATTCCAGTGACCCATCGCGGCATCTCTCGGGGCGTCACGATTGTTACGGGTCACCTGATTGATGGGGAGTGCAACTCCTTTGTCCGCTTGGCCAATCCCGAGTTGACGCTGGTGGTGCTCATGGGTGTCGCTCACCGCGCAGAAATTGCCCGCCAGCTCGTACTCGGGGGGCTGACTCCCGATACACCGGTGGCCGTGATCGAGCGGGCGTACACCGCTTCACAGCGCACGGTGCGAACCACATTGCAGCGACTCGGCAACACTGATATTGCCAATCCGGCAATCATCGTGATTGGTGCCGTCGCGGCCATGTCGTTGAACGACATCACCACAGAGTTGGCCACGGCGGCCTGGTAGTGCTGCCCCTCGCCTTTAATCTCACGGGCAAGCGCGTCCTCGTACTCGGGGCCGGTCGTGTCGCCGGTAGCAAGATTTCCCTCTTGGACGCCGCCGGAGCCGACATCACGGTCATCACGACAGAGGTACTGGAGCCAGTGCCCGATTCGGCCACGTTGATTCTTCGGCCCTATCAGCCCGGCGATCTCGAGGGTTTTCAGCTCGTTATTTCTGCGACCGGTGTCGGCGCGGTAAATGACCTGGTTGTCGCTGAAGCCAAGGCCCGAGGTATCTGGCTCAACGTGGTCGACGATCCGTCGCGCTGTGATTTCTACTTCACGGCTGTCCATCGTGACGGTCCCGTCATCGTCTCGGTCTCTACCGAAGGCTCGGCACCGGCCCTGGCTCAGTACGTACGTGATCTCGTGCGGTCCGCACTACCCGAGAATCTCTCCGCCGTGGCTCGACGACTACGAAGTGAACGCGACTCAATGCACGATGGGGGTATTTCGACTGAGAGCATCTCGTGGCGGGCCCGTATTGATGAGCTAGTCGCCGAGGAACCGACGACCGACTAGTTCAATGGTTCGATAACAACGGCGGTGCCGTAGGCGAGAATCTCTTGGTAGATACCGCCTAACTCGTTAGAGTCAAAGCGCATGGCGATGATGGCATTGGCCCCAGCCAGGCGTCCGTTTTCGGATAGTCGCTCCATCGCTTCTTGACGAGTTTCAGCTAGTTGCTTGGTCATACCAGCGAGTTCGCCACCCACGATGGATTTGAGCGAAGCACCAATCTGTGAACCGATGTGGCGGGTACGAACAGTGAGTCCCGAGACTTCACCGATCACCTTGGTTATTTTGTAGCCCGGTACGTCGTTGGTGGTAACAATTAGCATCACTATTCCTCGTTTTGGGGGTGCACGCCCACTCTATGCCTGGCGTGGTCAACTGGCGTATGCAGAAATACCGATTTGCTTTGGCCGGACTCTGCGCCATGTCCCTGCTGCTTTTTGGGGCTACAAGAAGTTCGGCTACGCAGAGTTCGATAGCGCCTCGCGAGTCGTGTACTTGGCGAGCCTTGGCCGATGGCATAAGTCCATCAGACAACGGGCGCGTTGTCACTGTTCAGAAGTTTGGCTGTGAAGGCTCGTGGTCCTATCTGTGGGCGGACGTGGCTTCAAACACGCAGATCGTTGGGGTTACGGTCGTGCTTAAGTGGCGGCCCGACCTCAGCCGATGGTGGCCAACTGATCGTACGGTGACTTGCGTGCAAGGACATCTGCCGGACACCATCTACCGGCAGGGTTGTTTTTCTAACTAGATGATCTCGACGCCGATGATGCTGGGCGCGGGGAATCCCTGGGCTTCGCAGAGCAGTCGGTAGACGTTGTTGATGAACTCGGCATCCCAGACTGATACAACGTTGCCGTCGGCGTCGAGGTTCTCGTTCTTGCCAAAGATGGCGAAGAAGACGTCAGTTACTTCTGTATTGGTCGCCGGCACGTTCAAGGTGTGGGTCGATCCGGCCGGTTCGAAGAGATAACTACCGGCCTGATTGACGTCGGGGAACTCGAGGTAGTGCCACGAGCCGCTCAACGTGAAGGCGTAGACGTCGCCGGTGTGTCGGTGCGTCATGACCTGGTAGCCGGGCTGAAAGCGGGTTCGAACCACCCAGAGGTCGCGGGCGAGGTCAATGTGGAGAACCTGCATAGAGGAGCCGTCACCGATATCGACGAAGGGCAGATCGTTTTGGCCGACGTGGAGGGCCTTGGGAATGAGGTCGAACATAATGCTCCTTGCTTACTTGAGTCGCTTGGGTGGCCGTGGGAAGAACGAACTCGTGGTGGCCATGTACTCCTCGTAGCCGGCCCGAGTCTTTTTCAACTTGCGCTCCAACATGGGCTTACCGGAGAGATTGGCGACGAGGTAGATCATCAACAGCGTCGAGCCGATGGTGGCCCATCCCCATGGCACGGAGCAAGCGACGAGGTAGTAGCCCGTCCACAACACGGCCTCACCGAAGTAGTTGGGGTGACGGGTGTACTTCCAGAGTCCGCGGTTCATCGTGGTCCCGTGGTTGGCGGGGTTAGCAATAAAGCGACGGAGCTGGTCGTCCCCGATGGCTTCAAAGCCAAATCCGATGAACGCCAAGGCCAGACCGACAACGGAGAGAACGGGGAGCGTTACGTGATTAGCAAAAGCCACGAACTGCAAGGGGATGGAAACCAAGAAAAGCAGGGTGCCTTGGGTGAAGTAGATGATCTTGAGAGCTTTCACGTTGTCGTTCGAGCCCTTGGTATTAGCCAAAATGGCCACGTAGCGCGTGTCCTCCGCCGTACCCCGCTGACGCAGGGCGAGGTAAATCGAGAGCCGGAGCGACCACAGAGCCACCGCAATGAGGAGTCCCAGGTGCAGCCAGTGATCAACGGCGTGATTCGAAAGATGCATCGATCCCATCTCCGGAGCACTCCAGAGATGGCTCACGAACAAACTTTCTAGAAGCACCACGAGGAAGCCCGAGCCCCAAAAGACATCGATGATGGCGTGACGCTTAACGACCAATGAGGTGGCGAAAGCCAGCAGGGCCCAGGCCAGCGCCGTGAGGAAGGCGAAAGGAAGATTGCTAAAAAACCACGATAAATGCATGGCGTTGTTTTAGCAGGAGGTGGTCGAATTCGTGCACCAGGTCGTAGCCTGAGGGAGTAATGAAGCGTCGCGGATTTTTCTCTCTGGCCTGGGTTGCCCTCCGTGACCTCTTTGACCAAAACACCAGCTTCGGCCGCTTGGCCGCTGTCCACGTAGGCATGATGGCCGGCGACACGCTGGTCACTGTCTCGCTCGCCGGTTCTCTCTTTTTTTCGGTCAGTCCCACTGAGGCTAAGAGCAAGGTGTTGGCCTACCTAATGCTGACCTTCGCACCCTTCGCCGTAGTCTCGCCCGTACTCGGACCTTTAATTGACCGGTCCGTAAACGGTCGCAGAATCATCGTCGCCGTTTCTGGCCTCAGCCGCGTGCTGCTCTGTTGGATGATGAGTCGCCACTTGAACTCCTGGCTCTTATTCCCCGAGGCCTTTGCTGTCCTCGTGGCCTCAAAGCTCTACGTCGTAACCCGCGGAACCCTCGTTCCCGAGATGGCCCGCACTGATCAACTTTCTCAGCGCACCGACTCTATGGACGAATCGGGTTGGCCGAGTACTCATCGACCCGTAACGAGCAACAAGGGTTTCGCGGGTTTCAATGCTCAACTCACCCTGCTCGGAACTGGTGCGGGCTTAATCATGGGTGTACTCGGCGCGGCCATCTTGAAGGCATTGAATGCGGCCAGTGTGTTGCAGTTTGCCGCACTGGTTTTTTTCTTCGCGGGACTTGCGAGCCTTCGACTCCACAAGGCCTCACCCTTGCGTCAGCGCACCACTGGCTCAGATTGGGAGTTGCCTCACGACGGGGTTGATCACGTGGAGGTGTCGTGGGGGCTTAGCGCCATGTCGATACTGCGCTTCGCCATTGGCTTTCTCGGATTCCTCTTGGTCTTTGGCCTGCGGCACCAGCACGCTTCACTGACCTGGTACGCGTGGGCCCTCGGAATGACGGGTCTGGGATCTCTCGTGGGGCTGGCCATTGTCACCCGCTATCACGGCACCCGTGACGATTCCACCTTGCTGGCCTGGTCGCACATTGTGTTGGCGCTCGCAGCGGGCTACCTCACGTGGCAGCCTTCGCTCGTAGGTCAAGTATTGCTCTCGGGAGTCATCGGGCTCGTAGGAGCCGTGGCCCAGCCGAGTTTTGATTCAATCACTCAGCAACACGTCACTCCGGAACATCAGGGCCGGACCTTTGCCAAGTTCGCCGTGCGCCAGCAGTTACTTTGGGTCGTAGGCGCAATAATCCCCGTCGCGATAGCGATGGAGTTCACTATCGGCGACGGGGTCATTGCAGGTATCTGTTTGACGACCGGTCTCGTGTACGGGCTCGGGCGGCGCTTCGCGCGCTAGTTACTTGAGGCGTGCTTCGAGGGCATCAACCTGAGCGTGCAACGTAGCGGGCAGGCGGTCACCAAGGGTCGCGAAGTGCTCACGGATGCTGCCGACTTCGGTGCGCCACTCGTCAAGATTGACCGTCAACAGTTCGTTGAGGTCGGCGTCGGTGACGTTCAACCCCTCAACGTTGATGGCCGACTTCTTCGGTACGAAACCAATTGGGGTCTCTTCGGCATCGCCACGACCGGCGCAGCGCTCAAAGACCCACTCCAGGACACGACTGTTCTCGCCGTATCCTGGCCAGAGCCAACGACCGTCTTCACCCTTACGGAACCAGTTCACGTAGAAGATCTTTGGAAGCTTGCTGGCGTCAGCCACGGCGCCCATCTTCAGCCAGTGGCCAAAGTAGTCGGCCATGTTGTAGCCACAGAAGGGCAGCATGGCGAAGGGGTCGCGACGCAGGTTGCCGACGGCACCGGCAGCAGCAGCCGTGGTCTCTGAAGCCATGATCGAACCGAGGAACACGCCGTGGTTCCAGTCGAAAGACTCAAACACGAGCGGGATCACGCTGGCGCGACGACCACCGAACAAGACTGCGTCGATTGGTACACCGGCGGGGTCTTCCCACTCGGCGGCAATCGCGGGGTCCTGGGCGGCGGGGGTCGTGAAGCGGGCGTTGGGGTGCGCGGCTGGTGTGCCGGACTCCTTGCTCCAGGGCTGACCCTTCCAGTCGGTCATGCCTGCTGGTGCGTCGCCCATGCCTTCCCACCAGACGTCGCCGTCAGCGGTGAGGGCCGTGTTGGTGAAGATGGAGTTGGCCTCAATCGTGTACATCGCATTGGGGTTGGTGTCCATGTTGGTACCGGGAGCCACGCCGAAGAATCCAGCCTCGGGGTTGATGGCGTAGAGACGGCCATCGGGTCCGGGCTTCATCCAGCAGATGTCGTCTCCGACCGTCTCGACCTTCCAGCCGGGCAGGGTGGGAATCAACATTGCGAGGTTGGTCTTGCCGCAGGCACTCGGGAAGGCTCCGGTGATGTACCGGGTCTCGCCCGCAGGGCTGGTGAGCTTCAAGATCAACATGTGCTCGGCGAGCCAGTTAGCGTCGCGGGCCATGGTGGAGGCGATGCGAAGTGCGAAGCATTTCTTACCGAGCAACGCGTTACCGCCGTAGCCCGAACCGTAGGAGATGATCTCCTTGGTCTCGGGGAAGTGGACGATGTACTTGTTGTCTGCGTCGCAGGGCCACGGCACGTCGGCCTGGCCTTCGGCGAGGGGCATGCCGACCGAGTGCAGACAGGGCACGAACTCACCCTTGTCACCGAGCACCTCGAGGGCACCCTTACCCATCCGGGTCATGATGCGCATCGAGACGGCCACGTAGGCCGAGTCAGTGATTTCAACACCGATGTGCGAGATGTTGGAGCCGAGTGGTCCCATGGAGAAGGGGACCACGTACATGGTGCGGCCCTTCATGGAACCAGCGAAGTAGCCCTTGAG
>Ga0136642_1000573_pt1 | contig 18384 bp, 11 predicted proteins | sample LowCatLa1302831Y_FD_115313 | JGI IMG/M metagenome (GOLD analysis project Ga0136642, IMG submission 115313) | Freshwater microbial communities from Lower Cathedral Lake, Yosemite National Park, California, USA - 13028-31Y | ecosystem: Environmental > Aquatic > Freshwater > Lake ... | reverse complement strand
CGGATCGCCCACGATAACGGCGATAGCATGCGGCTATTATCACACACTCGCCTTGAGCAGCACAGGTCAGGTGTATGCGTGGGGATACAACGGTTACGGCCAACTCGGCAACAACAGCACCACCCAGTCACAAGTACCCGTCGCCATTACATATGGTGCTCTTGCAACAAGCACACTCACCCCCCTCTTCACCAACTTCACCGGCCAACATCGCTGCTTCCTCTCCGACATCGCCGAATCTTCCCAACAAAACTACCAGGGCCTCATCGCCTGTGCCACCAACAACAAGTACAGCGACATCCAGATCGCCCCCATCTCCAACAACACATACGCCATCTCCAGCGTCACCTCGGGCATCAAGGCCATCACCATCAACGAGTCCCTCCCCGTGGTAAGCCTTTGCACCAAAGCCAACGACAAGAGCTGCTTCGGAGTCATCTCGATGTCGAAGGACAATGCTTCCACAGAAGACCAACTCGCCATCGCCAACCTCCGCAACAGCCAAGGCGACAGCCGTGTCGAGATCAACGCCGTCGGAGAAGGAGCGATCTGGGTCTCAGACGCCAACGGCGCCTTGGAATCTGGAGACTACATCACTACATCGTCCGTCACTGGCTACGGTCAACGCCAGAACTCAGAGTTCTTGTGCAACTACACGGTCGCCAAGATCACAATGGACTGCGACTTTAACCCGGCTCAGATACAGGATATGCAGGTAAAGCGAGACGCCACCGGCGCCATCGTCACGGACGCTTCTGGCGCCATGATCTGGGAACCCGCAAAGATTGACCCATCTCAGGAAGCGTTCCGAGAGGCGATGGACGCCTGGCACTCTCAGCCTGACCAGATGGACCCGTCGACCATGCCTGAATACGTCCCGTCGCCTCCGGAGCAGTGGGTCCAGGTGATGGAGCCTGCTTATAAAATGAGGTACTTGGCTGCCGACGGCTCTCAGATTAGCAAGGACGCTTACGACGCAGCCAAGGCGGCTGACTCTAACGCGACGGTGTATAGGGCGGCGTTTGTGGGGTGTACGTATCATTGCGGATAGATGCATCAAGTACTAGACATGGGGGATGCTGCCCTAGGCTCACTACGTGAGCCGAGCATGGCCGCCCCCCATAACCCCCAATCTGGGTATGTTTGTTATGGCCGCTCATTTCATTCGTCATGGCCGCTCATTTCATTCGTCATGGCCGCTCATTTCATTCGTCATGGCCGCTCATTGCCTTCTACACTGATGGGGTCATAGGGGGCTTGCCCCCTAGACGTTACACCAATCGCACATCTGCAGGCGTTTCGTCCACGTCTTGCGATACTTCCGTAGCTCCGCCTCGAAGTTCTGGTCTATCGTGTGATACTCCTGGCGAATCTGAAGGATGGTACATTACTAGCAAAGAGGAACCCATGTCCGCAGTTCAATTAACGCCCTTTGGTCAAGAAAACACTACATTACTGGAGCTTTCCTACGGGATTGTGCGAAAGAACACATGAATGGCACACTGTCGAAAGACGAGATGTTCATGAAGCTAGTGAGCGCTATCTTTTTCAACCAGGATCATCCAGAAAACATCAACGTGAAAAAAGAGGGTGGTATATCAAAGGTGTGGAACGGCTCTGACTGGGAAGAGCGAGACGACGCCTATGTGGTGGATCAAATGATGATGAAGGCCAAAGAGGTTTTAGCGGGCTATCTCCTTGCTTGTGATATCATTAAGAAAAGATCTAGAGAGATCTAAAGAAATCTCATTGGCAGACATTAGGCGAACCATGAAAACACGGACACCCAAACAATGGATGCACCTTACAACAATATGCACAGTTCACAGCTGCTTCTAGCATGCTCTTGCTCATGAAATACATGTGTTCATTTCTGGCAAAGGTTGCAAACTCGAGTGTGTCCGGTGCTTCCCACTCAAATGATGTTAATAGGTTTGAGTCCAGCTCGAGACTACACAGGTGTGTTGGGTTGCCGCCGCGAAAGCTGATGTCACGCAATAGATTGTTGTTTGCTTCTACGATCTCAATCGTTGAAGGCAATTCTAGATGGCGCAGCTTATTGTCGCACAACGCAACCTTGACAACACTATCCGGCACATAGACTGATCGCAGTGCAAGCCCGTCCAAATACATACGCTCTACACCACAGTCTTTTGGGACCTCCACGCGATCCACGTGGCCGCTGGTGATCATCAAGGATTCGAATCGCTGCGGCCATTCGAATGCATCCACGTCCTCTTGTGTTGCGTGGTTCATCATGATGTCTACAGATGATTCTCCTTCGGTTATTTCGACATTGAATTCCAACTTGCTTAATATGTGTGCAATTTGTTCGGGATTCATCTTTTCTTACTTTAGGATATGTGCGATGGAACCTTTTAAGCAACTTTGCAAAACGATTTTCGACATACGTGACCACGTAACCATGTATGGTCGCAAGAACACACAATATGATGTTCTCTTTAAAAATCTCATGGGCAATCTAAAAGCATGGCATAAATCCTTGATAAGCTTGTCTCTACTTGATAAGCAAACGCTTGTTCAAGGGAATCCGGGTGAGCTGTACAAAATATATGACACGTGCGTGGGTCCTTGGTCAAGACTATATGCATCTGAAGATGATAAAGACAAGTGTCGAAACTTGTTTGATTCATGTTTTGGTAAATTAAAGATTAGCAGTCCAAGGACGTATTTTAAAGGGTTGCCAACCGAAATATTTAGAGAATTCATCCAAGGAATTACCTATTTTAAAAATCAAGAACCTGTTAGTAGACCCGTATATCATCGCGATGCTTCATGTGGTTCGGCTTTCATAGACTACGGAACGAAATACAGAATCCTTGAAGACGATACACCGTCGGTCATACGCCGCAAGAAAAATACGCTGATGCGATGTTACATTGAAAGGCTAATATACGACAGCATTTACCAGCAACTTTTTCATGAGCAAGATGCTGGTCATCTGCTAGAAATTCAACAATTAGAAAGGCTTGTGCAAGACTATACAGGCACTGATGTTTATGTCAAAATGAAATATGAAAATATTATTTATCCCACACAACTAATCCTGCAACTAAATTCAGCCAATTCACGTACAACGGTTGCCACCTATGAAACATATACAAAGCCATGGGGTTCTTCTGTTGTAGTGTGCACTCAGAAAAAAGAACAAAAGAAGACCCATCAGTTGATTCACTATAAAAAGACACAAACATTCGAAAAATGCACAGAGTGGATTGAGGATGAAATATAACACGAGGAGGCGTTTATGTACAAATTGATTACGATGGGGGTTCTACTTTATCCACACTTCCAGATACCTGATTTCCGAGGCTATTTCCTCCGAGCCCTTGACATGGGAGCTGGAATCGATAGTGGCAGGTCACTAGCAACTGTGCAACAAGATGCGTATTTGAATCATAGTCATACGGCATCTAGCTCTGCAACGAGCACAGTGTCAGATCCAGGGCATGCCCACAGTATTAATGACCCAGGGCATAGACATACTCACGATGGAAGGGCAGGTTGCAGTATCAATTCTCGAGATAATTACAATTGGTGGGGGAATGCTTATGCGAATGCTGGCGCTACAGGTCCCCTTTATACGGACACGCAGGCAACGGGTATCAGCATCAACGGTAATTCAACTGGCGTAAGCGTTTCAACATCTGTATCGACTTCCGTGAATACCAGCACCACAGGTAGCTCTGAAACGCGCCCCAAGAACATGGCGCTGCTGGCGTGTATTAAATACTAGCAATGGGGGATGCGGCCCTAGGCCGCCCCCCATAACCCCCATACTGGGAAAATCCCCATTGGTCGCGTTCGTCATCATATAAGAACAACCCGCTCTTCTTCTCCAAATGGCCAACCCCACCGCCCGTCGAGTCTACAACTACCACCCTCACACTGGCGAGTTCATCGACACCAGCGACCCCATCATGTGTCCGCTAGAAAGGGGCGTCATCCTCGTCCCCGCTCACGCGACGCTCCTCGCGCCTCCCGAGTACGACGTCGAAACACAGCTGGCGGTCTTCTCAGAGGCCGACGGCGCCTGGACCATAAAAACCAAACCTGAACCCGTTGCACCCCCTCCCCCGCCCGTCAATTGGGCGCAAATCCGCAACGAGCGCAACGGTCGCCTGTTCATGACCGACCACATCTTCGTCCTCAACTCACCCTATTCGACCGAACAGACACACGCCTGGCGCAAATATCGCCAAGAGTTGCGGAACCTCCCCGAGACGTTTGCGGATGCGAAATACATGGCCGACGTGATTTGGCCAACGCCGCCACTCGCAACCGATGCTGTGGATGAATGAAGTCTCCCGGTGGCGGCTTGTCCTTTTTTTTCTCCTACGATATTAAACTGTTGTAGTGTATGGCGAATGTCTATTTTTTTGGTAATTCCAACTCGCTCTTCATCAACAGCAACTCGTGTGTAGGCATCGGCAAGTCGAACCCTGCCTACACCCTCGATGTCGCCGGCAACCTCAACTTTTCGGGGACGCTGAATCAAAACGGCGCACCTTACGGCGGGTCTCAATACCGGAATCGCATCATCAACGGTGACATGCGCTTGGATCAGACCTTAACATCTTCAAATGCGATCGTCATCGGATCCATGACAGCAACAACTGGAGCTTCGAATACTGTTGTGGACCGATGGCAAGCGGTCACTGGTATTGCTTCGGGGTCCTTGTGCGCCCAACAAGTGGCCCTGAGCACAGCCGACCAGGTTGCTACTGGAAACTCGTTTAACAAAGCTACAATATTGAGTCAAGTACCGATGAACGGGCTCACGACATACATCCCGTTTGACGGGAGTAGCGCCACGGATTTGATGGGAAATGCCACCAGCGCTTCAATGAATGGAACCGCATCCTATTCCACGACAACATGCAAAATTGGAACTACCGCATTAAATCTCACAGGAAACGCGGTTCCGTCCACGACCCAAAATGCATACCTCACCTACACCCCACCTGCCATTACGGTGCCCATCACAGTCGCCTTCTGGGTTTATTGTACAACGTTCAGCGGCTCCTCGGTGCCCGTCTACTTTGGCTCAACGGCTTCTAGCGGGTTTTCGTATCAATTTGTATGGGGTAGCGGAACACTGTACGTGGATGCGATGCTCAATGGCACCAATTATGCGACCACACCTACATCGAATTCATTCGCCCCCAATACCAATACATGGTACCATTTCTGCTCGACCATAAACCCAAATAGTCCTCACATCCTTTATGTCAACGGTGTCCAAGTCGCTCAGTCGTCCATCACGCCATCAGGCTCCCTCTTTTCGACGACCACGCAGTTGCGCTTCGGAGGCCAACCTTATACCATTGGAAACAATACTTATCAGGGATACGTCGACGATTTCCGCGTTTACAACCGCGCTCTCAGCGCAACCGAAGTCGCTGCCCTCGCCGGCAACGTAGGCATCCCGCAGGCGCCGCCATCGGCAAACCTGACTACGAATCTGACCTTTGACAACACGACGGCCGACGCTCAGAATTCGCTCCCCGCCCCCACCACAACCGGCACGGTTGCGTATAGCCCGAATTGCAAGGTTGGGACAGCGTCGCTGGACCTAACAGGTAGTACAGTAGGAGGCACACCAGTGGCAGTGGTAACATATTCACTGCCAACCAAATTGACGACGCCTTTCAGTACTTCGGTTTGGATCAATCCATCATCTACAACATATAGTGCTATATTTGCATTTTCAGCAAGCTCTATAACCAGCTACAATTTCTCATTCCAGATGTTGATAAACACACAACTGCAACTCGATTTTTGGATCAATGGTTCATCAACCAATCAAGGGGGGACTATTCCAGGCACTATTAAAACCGGACAATGGTATAATGTAGCAACAACACTTACTTCTGAAGGGAATCTGCAAGTTTATGTAAATGGCAATCAAGTATTACAAAAGTCAATACCCGCTGTTACATCACTGAGTGTATACGGTGGCTTTTCGGGAAATATAGATCAGCTAAAACTAGGCTGTAATATAGGAGCAAACACAACAACCAATACAAATGCCTACAAGGGCCTCATCGACGATCTTCGTATGTACTCCTCCGCCCTCACGCCAGCTCAAGTCGCTGGCCTCTACTGCTCTACCCCCAACATCGGCTACGTCCTCTATCAGCAACCTATCGAAGGCATCAACATTGCAGACCTTGCATGGGGAACAAGTGCAGCACAGCCTGTGACGGTCTCTGCATGGATTAAAAATAACTCTGTGGCAACGAGCAACTCCCAGCAACTGGCTCTGTCACTGCAAAACGGCACCAACAATCGATCATATGTCTATACGACACCTCTGCTGCCAGCGAATAACTGGTCCAAAGTTTCCTTCACTGTGCCAGGAGACTCCAATGGAACTTGGGCGACTGCAAACAGCTCTACGGGTGTCAACTTGGCTCTGGCTCTGGGAACAGCAAATATTTACAGTGTCCCGACACAGGTCGTGGCTACTACTTCAGGTGCAACAGTCACGACCGTCAGCAATTATACGATATGTTCCTACACAACCGTGGGCTCTAGCACTTTCACAGTCACGGCGCCAGGTCTCATTGATTTCCTAGTAATCGCAGGAGGTGGTGGAGGTGCTGGAGACCGTGGTCCTGGAGGCGGTGCAGGCGGGTGCATCTACGGTCAGAATGTTTCAATAGCAGCAGGCACTTACACTGTAACTGTTGGAGGTGGAGGTGCAGGCGGTTATCAAACGAATGGTTCGGCGGGTGGCGACTCAGCCTTTTCTATTTGGACTGCAAAAGGTGGCGGAGGTGGAGGGTTCTACATAAATGGGTTTGCAGGAGGATGTGGTGGTGGTGGTCATGGTCAATGGAGTTGTCCTGGAGGGGCGGCACTCATAGGTGGTCAAGGCTTCGCAGGAGGAGATGGATATAATAATATGTCAGGTGGAGGTGGAGGGATAGGTGGATTAGGGAATTCAGGAAATTCAGTGGGTGGAGGTGACGGTGGAGCAGGACTAGGCTTTAGCATTTCTGGAACTTTTACATATTACGGTGGAGGCGGTGGCGGTTCAAGATCTTATGATGGCGGTGGTGGTTATAGCGGACAAGGAGGAATCGGCGGTGGTGGTGCGGCTGGTCAAACTGCTGGTGCAAATGGAGCAAATGGAACACCCAACACAGGTGGTGGAGGTGGTGGTTCTGCAAATCAGCCTGTAGCTTCTGGGGGCTCTGGAGGCTCTGGCATCGTCATCATCCGCTACATGACTAACGTGTCTGCATCAGGATGGAATGGCGCCCAATATCTGACTTCGAACGTCCAGGTCTTCGGACAGTCCAACGCCTTCCTCGGCAACCTCGGCAATTCACTCCTTCTGACGGGAGTGCAACTTGAAAAAGGAACGCTTGCGACGCCCTACGAGTACCGACCGTATGCGGTCGAGAACGTGCTGAGTTCAGCTGTTGTCAACAACGGCATCGTAAAAACGAACATGATGCCGATGGGCAACTGGAATTTCCAACAGGTCACGGCCGAGACAACTTTTACACCAATGGGAGGCATACCCGTCACACTCAACTCGGCGACGTCCACGTATTACACGTCGTCGACGAGCGCTCAAATGCAATCGTGTATGATCATGTCGGTGCCGTTGACTCTCCTCGCTGGGGATTTGGTTGAACTCGTGGCCCGCATTCACGGAGAGACAAATGGGAACGAGCACGACATGAAATTTTCCTTTTGGAAAGTGGATTCGACGACGATTACCAATAACATCGACTTGGCCATGTGCAATTATGCCGCTTCCAAGACGACGACCTTGCCCTATACCAATATTACCACGGGTAGTGGACGATTGCAAAAATTTGACAGTGAAGGCTTCTATAACGACAGTGATTATAATAGTACTGCACAGATCCATAATTTGCGCGCTATCTATCGCACACCGGTCTCAGGCGTCACGACGTTCTATGTGGTAATGTCGCAAAATAATGGCGGTGGTACCGTTTTTGCATGGAACAGATGTTGGGGTAATGGAGGTGACGAAAGTTCTGAACATGGAACATCTCTTTTCACGGCACGCGTTTTGTAGCCCGCCCACTGTCGTAGCCTACGATTCTTTATTTTTCTGCCTTAACATTAAACAAGTCGTACGTGATGTCGGCGTCTTTAGCCTTCACCATGTCCAACTTGCAGTTGCTGGGCGCGAATCTACAGGCGCCGTCGTTGGGCATCGGGCGCAGCAACGTGGGGTACGCACTCGACGTCTTGGGCGACGTGAATTTCACAGGGACGCTGCGCTCAAACGGGGCAGCCTACGTGGGCTCGCAATGGTCGACGACCGGGACGAACGTGTGGCTTCCGACGGGGTCCAATGTTGGCATCGGGACGTCGACACCGGCGACAGCCTTACAAGTAGCGGGCACCGTCACGGCGACGGGCTTCGCCGGGCCTTTAACAGGTAACGTCACTGGTAATATTACAGGCAATGTCACGGGTGCTGTCACAGGTAACGTCACGGGCACAGCAGGTGGTCTCTCTGGGACGCCCAATATTGCGATCGGGACTCTTTCCACGACTGGCAATGCGGGCATCAACAAAGCATCTCCAGCTTACGCGCTCGATGTCGTCGGCGATATCAACTTCACCGGGACGTTTCGCAGCAACGGAGTCGCCTACGTGGGCTCGCAATGGACGTCGACGACCAGCAACATCAGCTACACGAGCAACGTCTATATCGGCGGATCTCTGACAGTGGCCGGGTCCAACGTCGTCAACAACGTCACTGTGAATAACACGATCCTAGAGAGCTCAAATATCGTGATCAACAACGCGGGGACAGGGCCGGCCCTCTCCGTGACGCAATCTGAGATATCTCCTAACCCTGTGGCCACGTTTGTTGCCGGGTCCACACAATCGCTGTACATCGCGTCCAACGCCTACGTCGGTATCGGCAAGACGACCCCTGCGTTCACTCTTGATGTACTCGGAGACGTCAACTTCACAGGGACGCTGCGCTCGAACGGCACCGCGTTTTCGATCAGTAGCGGGGGAGGAGGCAGTGGCACCGTGCAAACGTGTCAAGCCATCTGGTACACGACGTCAAACGTGGCAGCCTCGAATTACATAGGCCTCACCACCAGCGGCGTCACAGTCGTGCAAAACAGCAGCACTAACGGGACCAATCCCTTCTCGGCGACCACAGGGCTCTTCACCTGTCAGTACGCAGGCACGTATCAGGCTAACTTTACAGGGATCACGGTGCAGCCTCAGGCGGTCGTCCAGATGTGGAGGAACGGTGCCGTCATCTCTCCCGGATACCAGTGTTCAGGTATCTTGAACAACTCGATCTCACTTGCGGCCTCGGTGTATTGCGCTGCCGGAGATACGCTCGGGTTCTACGTGACGAGCGGCAGCGTATCCTCGGGATCCACGGGAGGTGTGCAAGGGTGCTCGATCGCGCTCATCACCTCAGGAAGCGGTGGGGGTTTCTCGTCGTCCGGATTTACGGTGACAGGGTCCAATATATGGCTGCCGCTGGGGTCGAATGTCGGCATCGGGACGACGACCCCATCAACTTGCATGGATTTGAGCACTCGAACGGATGCGCTATTACTTCCGCAAGGTACAACAGCACAACGTCCGAGTGTTCCACTTGCCGGAATGGTGAGAATCAATACAACCCTAAATATGCTTGAATATTACAACGGAAGTGCATGGGTATCCCTAGCAGGCATTCCGACGCTGTATTATAGCGACTGCTCCTCATTGACTGGATGGACTGTGTCTGGTGCAACGATTAATAGTTCGCAAGGAAATCCAGTATCTCCATCTATCCAAGTATTGGGTGCTCAATATACATATATCTCGCCTCCAGGTGTAACGTCTCTCTTGAACACAACCATTACCTTCAATTTCCTATTTCTCGGTAGCAATTCAATCAGCTTCTTGAATTTTGGATGCAATTCTTCGGGTTCTGGAAACATGCTCAGATTCGACATGCGCAGCAACAACACTATTCCATCTGGGTTCGCGACATGCACTAGTTGGACTGTATGGGGCGGTCCCAATACATATATAGTCCCGTACTCTGCAAATGTATGGTACTCTGTAAAACTTCAAATTACATCTGCAGGAAACGCAACATGGTACTTGAATGGTGTATTGATTCAGACAGCATCAATCAGTCTGAGCGGAACATACATTGGATTTAATGGTGATTACGCAGCTTCTTCTGGAGCATTATATGATAATCTTGTGATCTATAATGGCATATTGTAATTCCTTCAATGTTTAAGGCTTCGGGTACTGTTCCTTGATTTGGCGGATCGTGTCGCGCCAATGGGTCGTCCCGTGTTCCATGTCCCAATAGAGCATATCGAGCTGGTCTTGGATGTTAGGATAGGCTCGTTGGCGTTGTGGGACATACGTGCTTTTTTTGTTGAAATCGTCGATGACAGCGTCGACGGCAGAATCCAAGGCTTCGCGCGAAGGCATGTCTTGCGAGTTGTTTGCGGACCACTCGACGTCGTCATAAGTTAGACCGCGAATGGTATACTGGGCGCCGGGGGCGAGCTTCAGCAGGGCTAGCGAGATAGGGTTGAGGCCGTTTAATAATTTGCGTTGGGGGGCGGCGGTGGCTTCAGGGTCCATATTTGATATGTGGATAGATTTTTAATAGTAAATAAATATACGCGCTCGGCACTAGTGACGCATGCTTGTATAACTAGTTTTCTATGCGCCAATAATATTTCGACCTATATCGAAATATTATCCCTATATAACTTAAAAGATGGATTTCAAATCGTTCTTGAAGAAGTATTCCAGCATCTCAAGCAAATTCATCGACGACTTTTTTTCATTGTATGATTCATCATCAACTAGTCAATCTTTTGTCATAAATTTGCAAATCGTTGCTGAATGGTTAAAAATGCGCAAAGGAGATTTGAAAACAACATTGATAGCAAGCTACATTAAAAACATTGACTACACCATCGAGAAGACGAAGCTAACCACGGCCGGACGCCCTAAAGAAACCATCATGTTGACCCCCGACGCTTTCAAGTTGCTGTGCATGCAAAGCAAATCAGCGAATTCAGTAATGGTCCGCCAATACTTTTTGAAGGTCGAAGAAACATTGAACGCATACAAGGATAGCATTGTATCGGATCTTACCAACAAAGTAGAGGTTCTTCAAAATGAACAGAAACCTGTTGTGAATAATCGAAGGGGCGTCATATATGGATTGCGTGCAGACAAAACAAGGCAGGAGATGATCAAGCTTGGCAAGGCGAAACATTTCATGCGGCGACTCACGGATCACAATACATCGCGTGTAGATAACGTCGAGGTGTTGTTCATTCGTGAAACCGACGACATCGATCAAGTTGAGTCGTGTATCAAGGTGGCTTTGAAAAAAGAGCAGTATAAGCGACGCCGTGAGATCTACGAGATTGACGTCGATCAATTGAAAGCTGTGTTCAATAAGTGCAACAAGCTTATTCTCTTTACAAATTCAAAAGACTTCCGCAAGAAGAAGAGCATTGACGGCGGCGACTCGGCTCAGAAGCAATCGTATGTGATGATTAAGCGGGACGACGTTATGAATCCCTAATACATTGAGGGCAGTACATTGTAATAATAAATATACCCTCAAATTAAACAAATGAGTTCATCATACGCGCTCGGCACTGGAACCGCGTCGAATGCGCTGTATCTGTCGACGGCCGGGTTCGTGGGCGCGGCTCAGTCGAATCCGCAATACCCGCTCGACGTGCTCGGGAATGCCAATGTCAGCGGCACGGTCGCTGCCGGGACGGGGACCATGTTCCGTAATCGCATCATCAACGGCGACATGCGCTTCGACTCGACGTATTCGGGGTCAAATATGCAGACAGGGAACGTGGCGGCGTCGGCTGCGAGCACCGTGACGTCTCTCGACCAATTCAAGCTGGCTTCGGGTCCTGCGTCGAGCATCCTGGCGGCCAAGCAGATCACGCTGACGGCCGCCGACCAGCTCGCTGTCGGTAACATCTCGAGCAAGGCGGTGGCGATCTCGCCGACGGTGGCACCGGACCCGACGCTGGGCTTGACGACGCTGATTACGTTTGATGGGTCGAATGCGGTGGATACGCTGGGTGGTGTGACGGGTCCTACTTTGGTTGGAACATCGCCAGTTGCATACACTACGGGAAAAATGGGGTCGACCTGTTTCGACATGACTACGAACCCGACAGCAGGTGGAGGCACAGTCAACTTGGCACTGCAATATTCGGTCAGCTCTTTCACACCCAACTCGAACTCGTTCAGTTTTTGGGTGAATCCAGCGACGACGACAGGGCTCGGTTATATTGTGTTGGGCACGGGCAATTCGTCGTCCTCTTTTTCGGTCGAGCTGATTCTCAATTACGCCAGTGCAGGTGTGTACGGTGTTATGCTCCAAGTACAATCTGGTAGCAGCTGGTATTATTCCCCCTCTTCGACACTCGCTCTCCAACCTCAGATTTCAAGTAATGTGTGGACCCATATTGCCGTAACGACAAACGGAAGTGCGCTGATGTTGTACGTTAATGGCAGTGCCTCCTCGGGCACGTATTCATCGCCCAATGCTATTACAACCATCAATATAGGTCAGCGTGTAGGAGGGGCAGCGGGTGTCTCTGCTTATAAAGGCTACATCGACGACTTCCGCATCTACAACCGTGTCTTGACCCAGCAGGATGTCACGGCGCTGTACAACTACGGTAACGCGATCCCGATGGCCGTCACGTCGACCTTAAACACAGGGCTCATGGCCTACATTCCTTTCGAGGGCGGGTCGGTGCAGGATGTGCTGGGTGCGTTGACGGCCCCGACGTGGACGGGGTCGCCTGCGTTCGCGACGGGGAAGGTGGGGTCGACGGCGTTATACATGAACAATGGTGCCAATGTGACTGCGCAAACAAAGGCATCAAATCAAATAGCTTACACAGGTATCATCCCGCCCTATTTATCGCATACCATGGCTTTTTGGGTGAATATGACGCAAATCACGACTGGATTCAGTTTCATTCTTGGGTTTGGTTCGACATCGACATCGACAGATTGTGCAGGGATCGGGTGGTCTGGTGGAAGTTGGTCGTATTTCCTTGGTTCTGCGAATGTTTCAACTACCTACACCTTTACCCCAACTGCAAACACATGGTATCATGTTGCTCTCCAATACGTTCCTGGAACAAGTGCCACAATATTCTTTAACGGCGTCCAAGTGTCTCAGAGGACTACAAGTGTTCCTGCTAATCTGAATGTTTCGGGAGTCTTCTTCAATATTGGTGACAATTACATATCCGGTGCGATACAGCCTTTTGCCGGATACATCGACGACTTCCGCCTCTACAACCGCGTGCTCTCGGCCGCCGAGGTAGCGACGCTCGCCGCGAATACCCCCGTCGTGCCGATTTCGAATACGCTCGCGGTTCCGCAAGTGGCTACGACGACCAGCTTGGTGTCGTATTATCCTTTCGAGCCCTCTGCAGCCCCGACGAGTGGCCTGACAACGCTTGTAACGTTTGAAGGGTCGAGCGGATCAGATACATTAAGCTCTCTCACTGGTCCTACAACAGCTGGCACAGTCACATATAGCTCGTCTGCCCAAATTGGTTCCGTTTGCATGGCTGTGGCAAACACAGCAGGAGGCTCTGCCACTAACTATTTGATGTATGGAGTGCCTTCTACTTTGAACTTTCCGACAGCAGCGACCATATCCTTCTGGATGTATCCGACTTCCGTGCCTGCGAGTACAGGACAGGCCTCGCCTATGGGGTTCAATAATGGTGCTGGTACGCCAGGACCCTATTTCTTCATTCACAATAATTCGGATGTAGCCGGTCAATTCTCTTGGACAGGTTACACATCCACTGGAACCACCTTTTCAATCGATACGAGTTCTGGTTTCATTTCAATTAATAAATGGTATCACGTAGCTGGCGTTGTCAATGGTACATCTCTGTCCCTGTACATGAATGGAGTTTTGACAGGAACGACAACAATTGCCGGAACCCCCTCTCTAAGCACCAGGGCCGCTATTACAAATTTAGCATTAGGTTCCCTGTATTCGACTGGAGGAGGCTTTGCTGGCTCTGTAGACGATTTCCGCATCTACAACCGCGCGCTTTCGGCAAATGAAGTCGCTCAGCTTGCAGGTTGCCTGTACGACTTACAAGGCGCCTATCCCCTCACTCCGACCGGCACTGTGCAATACGTCGGAGGCCAGGTGGGTTCTCAGGCATTGTACTTGGCGAACGAAGGCAACGTCAGCGCAAATAGCAAATCCCCCAATTATGTACAGTTCTCATCTTACACAAATACGGCGAGTGTATCTGTGAGTTGTTGGTTCTACATGACATCGTTCAATTCTAGCAACAATAGTGGCAGTTGTGTCTGGGCATTTGGACCTACAAGCGGTGATTATTTAGCATTAGCTGTATATCCCAAAGGAATATCGGTTTATGCTGGAAGCAATACCCATTTTATGCCTGCAGTGGCCGGAACATGGTATCATGCAGTAGCGGTGTGGACGCCGTCAACATCGGCGTCATTATACGTGAATGGTGTCCTCATATCTACTACAACTTCATCGATTGTTTCGAGCTTGTCCAATTATATCTTCCGCATAGGTGATGCAACAAGCAGCACGATCGCCCCTTTTGCTGGGTACGTCGACGACCTCCGCATCTACAGTCGCGCCCTTAGTGCGGCGGATGCAGCGGGTCTCTATTATGTGGGCCAGAATACTGGCTACGTCCTCTACCAGCAGCCGATTCAGGGTCAGGCCCTCGTGGATCTCGGTTGGGGTACGACTGGCGCTCAGAGCGCGACGCTGAGCACGTGGATCAAAAACAACTCGGCGACGGCGCAGCAGTACACGATGTCGCTGACGTCGGCGAATACGGCGGGCCTGACGACGTGGATTCCTTTCGAAGGCGGCTCGGCTGCAGACGTGATGGGCGGTGTGACGGGGCCTGCCGTGACGGGGACGCTGGCACTATCGTCGAGCATTTACAAAGTGGGGTCGAGTGCGTTGAATCTGACGGCGAATACGGCAAATGGGACAGCGTTGTCACGGTTGACTTACAATAATATCAGTTTGCCATCCTCTTTCTCTGTGTCTTTCTGGGTGAATCCATCGACCATCGGGGTCAGTTACCAAATCATGGTTGCAATAACCGCCCCAGGCGCACCATACGGTTATGGAATAAACCTTAATTCTACAGGAGCTTTCATCGATGCGTATATATCGAGTGCCAACAGCACCGATGCAATCACGACATCCATCGCGATTCCAGCCAATACGTGGACGCATATTGTCACTACAATGTCCGCGACTCCCACGACATCTGGATACAACTCGATGTATATTAATGGTGTATTGGGATCTTCCGTAGCTATTGGGAGTGGATACCTTGTGGGTAATAGCACCTCTACCGCAGTTAGTCGGCTGACCATAGGCTCGTACTACGACAACACAACTGCGTTTAAAGGCTACATCGACGACCTTCGCATCTACAACACTGCCCTCACTCAGGCCCAGGTGTATCAACTCTATATCAACAACGCGAACACGACGACGCTGACGCCCTATCTCATCCCTCGGTCTTTGGTGTATACTACGCCATCGATACCTTCGGCGGCGTGGCAAAAGATCGCGCTGACCGTCCCTGGAGATACGCTCGGGACGTACGCGAATGACGCGACGAATTCGCTGACGGTATCGTTGTGTCTAGGTGCAGGGACGGGGGTGAGCACGTCAAACGTCGCTGCGGCTTCGGGGAATGCGCTTAGTGTCTGGAACAATGGGCTCTATTACGCGGCGTCGAATGTGCAGACCTACGGCGCTAGCACAAGCAATTTCATGGCGAGTCCCTACAACTCAGTCTACATGACGGGGCTGCAGTTAGAGAAGGGCACGATGGTGACGCCGTTCGAGTATCGGCCGGTGAACATCGAAGGGGTCATGAATGCGTATACGGGGCTCGGGGTGCCGACAAAGGTGATCTTTACTTCTGGTACAAGCACATGGACCGCGCCAACCGGCGTGACAGCGGTTCAAATCCAGATGGTCGGAGGAGGCGGAAGCGGAGGTGCTCCTTCGTCGGGTGTCTATGGTTCGAGTGGTGGAGGCGCAGGTGCGTACATCGAGTGCATTTTGACGGGAATGACCACGGCATACACAATCCTTTCATTTAGTGTGGGTTTAGGAGGCAGTTCTGTCACCGGTAGCAGCGCGGGTAATGCGGGAGGTGCCACAACCATCACGGGTGGTTCAGGTGCGAATGCGCTATCATTGTCCGCCGGAGGTGGCAGCGGAGGAGTTTACAATTCATGTGGAGGAGGTAGTGGAGGAACTTGTACGGTGACTCAGCCAACCTCTGGAACCCTGCAATCGCTCATACAGGTAAGTGGAAGCTGGGGTGGAGGCGGAGATCCCACAGGTCAGAATGGTAACTCAGCACCGGGCGGTGTAGGCGGGACCTCTTATTTCGGCGGAGCAGGTACGGGAGGCATTTATGGAGGGACAAAATCTGCGGTAGGATATGGCTCGGGTGGAGGAGGCGCTGGTGGGGGCGATGCTCAAAGTGGCGCTGGCTACGGCGGCGTCATCATCATCACCTATTTCTCGGCCTCGGGGCTCCCGGCGCAATACACGACGGCGGCGCCGCTGGCGCTGAACGGGACAGCGCTGTCGCTCAACTATGATTCATCCATCATCTTGAACGGTGGTCAACTATCCGCAAAATCAGGAAATTGGTTATTGGGGTCATGGAGCACCACGAGTACGGTTGGTACCGAACAAGTGTTCACACTATCACAAACGAAAGCAAATGGCAATATCACATGTAGCAGTAGTGCCATTAATTTTCCAGCAGGCACGTTCTTGATTACTGTGGGCGGGAATGTTCAAGCGACTGTGAATGGCACTTGTGCTGTGTATTTGGCAGTTGGTGCAACGACGAGCAGCATGACCACATTAGCAAATAGTGCTACAATTGGACAGTATCGCGGGTACGGGTCCTACCCTGGTTTCAATCCAGTGGGGATTTCGACGGCTTATACGAGTGCAACCAGTTTTGTAATGAGCATCGTTGGTTACAATATTTACAATGGAGCTACATCTCCAGTAATCACATCGAGTTCTACATATGGGAGCGTTGCACTGACGTCTTCTATTGGTACGTTTTTCGTTCAACAGCTGCTATAATTAAGGGGCAAGTCCCTTATGATCCCCACATACGGCTTAGAACTTAATATAGCGCTCTTGTTTATTTAAAGGGACTAGCCCTCATTAGGCGCAGGCCCTTAACACCCCGCCTAGCGGCAAAGGTTTTTAGAATGCAGTTATAACTTCACGCGACGCACCATGGCGTCGATCGCCTTTTGCGTCTCTTCATTAGGCGGGTCATGAATAGCCTTTGCTTTTTCGTAAGAGACGAGCATGTCGTGGACAATGTCTTCGTTGGCAAATCTTTTCCAAATCTCACCGGTCCATACCACCATGGCTCTTTCATCGTCACTGATTTTCACATATCGAACGTTGTTGTTATTCGGGGATCGGTTGCTAAAATAAATGTCCCTCATGATGGCGTATGAAAATTTAATAGGGTCTTTATATGTTTCACGGAGTTCTTGCATTCTGGATGCCGAGATAACATCGACCTTTTCTTGACCAAAGGGTAAAATATGACCATATTTTTCTTTGTTCATGGGTCAGCTCTTTATTAAAACAGATAAATTGCTTCTAAATAGGTTTTACCCTCTCCATTTCTGGATATAACAAAGTACTGACAATTTTCTCAGTAGTAGTTCGAGAAAAGTGGGTAGGTATTTTCATGTCGTACATTTCACCTACCCTATCCCATGCAGCTTGGCTTTCACTGCTCAACGTTATCTCAAAACTTTCTATTTTATCGAGTACGTCTTCTGTCGCAAAGTTGAACATGTCTTTTGAGATACGTGTAAGCGTAGTATCTTTCCATTGGTTATCAATAGTATCAAAGAATGATGCTTGACCTTCTGATGAAACTTGAAAGGATCGATTGACTGGATTTCTGAAGTAGATATCTTCGCAACGGGATACGACCAATTCTGTTATATCTTCAACACTTCTCACAGCTTTCATTCTGTTGATCAAATCATCCACATTCTCTAGCGATGTATCAGGTGAATACAGTGGTTTTATTTTTATGTTAGTTGGATCGATAGGAGTGTGGTTCTTCTTTGTGGATGTCTTAGGCTTGCTTTTCTTCGGTTTTGCTTCTTTTGTATTAGGAGCCTCTACAACGGTATGCATGATAGGCGTCTGGTTCTGACTCTGGACTCTGATCAATTGAGTGATGATATCCTTCAATTCTCGGACCT
>Ga0136642_1000572_pt1 | contig 18411 bp, 20 predicted proteins | sample LowCatLa1302831Y_FD_115313 | JGI IMG/M metagenome (GOLD analysis project Ga0136642, IMG submission 115313) | Freshwater microbial communities from Lower Cathedral Lake, Yosemite National Park, California, USA - 13028-31Y | ecosystem: Environmental > Aquatic > Freshwater > Lake ... | reverse complement strand
GTTTTTTTGCTGATCGCCATCGGGGCGAGTTTACAGGCGTCTAAATTTTGGTCGGTGGGATTTTTGAAGGAGGCGAATCGGGTCACGTATTGGTTGGGGCTGCCGGCGCTGTTGTTTACGCAATTGGCTGGTTCAATCCACGGCGTGACCGGCGCGAAAGCGATGCTCGGCGGGATGATAGTGGCGACGTTGGCGGTGTTGGCGCTGGGTTATGTCGTCGCGTGGATGCTGCGTGTACCCGGGGCGGTCGCGGGTACCTTTGTGCAAGGGGCGTTCCGCGGGAATTTGGCTTTCGTCGGATTGCCGATTATTTATGCGATGCCGGAGGTGAGGTTGGCGGATGGAATCTCGCTGCGAGCGGCGGCGGTGCTGACGGTCGCCCCGATGATGGTCTTTTTTAATGTCGGAGGCGTGGTGGTGTTATTGTTGAGCCAACATCCGATCGGTTGGGGGATGCTGCGGCCGTTTTTGCGCCAGTTGGCGACGACGCCGCCGCTTTTGGCGTCGCTGGCGGGTATCGCGTGTGCGCTCGCTGGTTGGCAATTACCGACGGTGGTGAACAAAACCTTCGGAGCGCTGGGTGAAATGGCGCTGCCCTTGGGGTTGCTGGGTGTGGGCGGCTCGCTGGTGAGTGTGCGACTCGGGGCCGCGTGGCGCACGCCGTTAATCGTGGCGTTATTGAAGACGGTGGCAGCGCCGGCGTTGGGCTGGGTGGCGGGACGCGCACTGGGGTTGGGGGCAGTGGAGTTGAAGACGGTCTTGATTTTTTTGGCAACGCCTTCGGCGGTGATTTCCTACACGATGGCCGCCGAGATGAAGGGCGATGAGCGATTGGCGGCGGGCGCTATCGTATTGAGTACCCTCACCTCGTTGGCTGCGCTGGCGGTGATCGTGGGCGTATTTTAATGGCGGTGATCGTGGGCGTATTTTAATGGTGGTTAGGCAGTCGGCTCGTTGCATTTTCCCCAGCTTTGAGCGTAAAAAAAAAGCCCGTAAGTTTGCGTCCGTTACAATCTGCTGAAACTTTACCCTTTCGTTCGTGTCTGCCGCAACTTCCCATCACTCCTACAACGCCATGAAAATCACCACTGCGCTTGGTCTTACCCTCCTTTTGCAACTCTTGCCGGCCCAGGCGGAGTCATTTCAGGGCAGCTTGAGTATCCGTTCCGGTGATCGTGGTCGTCCGCGGGAAAGCTTTAGCCGTAGCCATCATTCCATCAGTTATGGCTTAGGTTATTACGGCCCAGCATATTCTCCCTCATACGGTTATTACTCTGGCGCTTACGGCTATTATCCTAGCCCCTACGTTTATCGGGCGGCTCCGGTCTACGTCTATGATGGAGGTTATTACAACTCGGTGGATGCCCGGCCTGATTATCTCGGCAACGGTCTCGCGCTGGGCGCCATCGCCGGAGCGATTATAGGCAACAACAGTGGTTCCCTTGGCCATAATGCTTGGCGCGGAGCAGCTTATGGAGCAGGCGCAGGGCTATTGATCGGTGCATTGGCCGAAAACAATGCGCGCCGAGTTGAAACCGCCTCGGCGGTCACGGCCACCTCCCCCCGTGTGACAGTGCCGCCGCCGGCCCCGGCCCCGGCCCCGGCCCCGGTTGCGGTGGCGCCTTCTCGTGTGATTATGGCCCCAGCGGCTCCCGCCTCTTCGATGGGTGACGCCAATCGCATGTTTGGCCGGAACTGATTGCCTCCGTCCGTTTCATATCCTTGCCTGCTCTCATTTATTTAACACCAGCACCATGAACAACTCCCTCCGTCTTCTTGCCCTCGCCAGCGTGGCTGCGCCCGCTCTGTTTCTCGCCGGTTGCGCGACCGGCGTGGAAAGCCCATCGGGTGTCCCCCTCACTGAAATGAAAGCCGACGAGCGCGGTTTCGTCGCCGGCACCGGCGTTGAGTCGCAAGACCTTGTAACCGTCTCTGACAAAATGGCCCGTGGCGTCCTTGCTATCCCGGAAATTGCCAACGCGAAACAGACCCCGCGCATTGTGCTTGAATCAGTGGTCAACGAGACGCGTTTCCCTATCAGTAAAGATATCTTCCTGACGCGTATCCGCACCCAGTTGAACGAAAAAGCAATGGGCCGCGTGCGCTTCCTGGATCGCGAAATGATGAAAACGCTTGAGCGTGAGCGTGACCTCAAGCGCAACGGCCAAGTCACTGCCAGTGCCGATCCCTCGGTGGTCGAATTCCGTGGGGCTGATTATTTCCTCACGGGTAAACTCCAAGGCCTAACCACCAAGACCTCGAAGGGCACCAGCGATTACATTCTGTACAGCTTCCGACTGACGGACGCCCGTACCAGTGAGATCATTTGGGAGAGCTCCGCTGAGATTAAGAAACAAGGCCTTGAGGACGCCGCTTACCGCTGAACTTTACTTGTTCTACCTTGTCTTTAAATTAAACCGGCGGGTGTCGGCCTAGTGCCGCGCCCGCCGCTTTCATCTGCTTATTATCCCGATGGTAAATTGCCTTAATTTTCTTTCCCTTCGTCGCATCCTCGCCGCGGTGTTCGCCCTTGGGCTACTCGGTTTGATGGGGTGCGCCACGCAGCCCGAGCGCCCCGCGCTGCGTCTTACCGGCGACCCGATCATTGATGGCAACGCCCATCGCGCCGCCGCCCCGGTGCAAGATCACGTTCTCTGGGATTATCGCATCGCGGCCAGTGCTCTGCACGCCGGCCAACCCGAAGAAGCTAAGCTTCATCTCGACACCGCGCTGCCTTTAATTGGCGGCATTTTGGCGAACGATGCCGACGCGAAAAAAGCCCGCAGTCTTTTTTCGGCCGAAAGCACCAAGACTTTTATTGGCGAGCCTTATGAACGCGTCATGGCCTACTATTACCGTGGCCTACTTTACTGGCGCGACAGCCAGCCCGATAACGCCCGCGCCTGTTATCGCTCCGCTCAGCTCATCGATAGTGACGCTGAAACAGCCGAGTACAAATGTGATTACGTCTTGCTGGATTATCTTGATGGCTTTGTCTCCGCGAAACTCTCCGCCGATGGCTCCGACGCCTTTGCTCGCGCTCAAGCCAACGCGAAACAGCTGAAGCTCCCCGCCTACGATCCTAAGGCCAATGTGCTTATCTTCGCGGAGTACGGCACTGGTCCGCGCAAATACGGCGGCGGAGAATACGGCGAACAGCTCAAATTTTTTGTCAAAAATTCCACTGCGCACGCCGCCACCCTGAGCGTAAACGGCCAAACGGTAAGCCTGCCCGCCTACGACGATCTTAACTTCCAAGCCACCACGCGCGGGGGTCGCGTCATGGATTATATTCTAGGTGGTAAAGCCGTTTTTAAGCGTACCACCAACACCGTCGGTGATGTTGCCCTAGTGGGTGCTTTCATCGCCGCTAACAATGGTAGCCGGGATGGAGACCGGGCCGCGCTCGCCCTGGGCGCGATCGGTCTAATCGGTAAAATCGCTTCCGCTGCGACCACCCCGCGGGCGGATATTCGTATGTGGGACAATCTCCCGCAGCGGCTCAGTTTCGCAGCGCTTCGCCTCGCCCCGGGGGATTATCCTGCCATTCTTGAGTTCCAAGACGCCGCCGGCAAAACCTTGCGTGGACTCACGCAAACCATTACCTTGCATGTTGATCCGGCGGATCGCGACACGGTGATATTTTTGAGCGAACTTAAACGCTGATCACGAGTCACAGGTACACACCACCACCGCTTCCCGCTATGAACATCAAAACGTCCCTCCTCCTCACCGCCGCCACCGCCGGCCTCGTGTTGCTTGCCGGTTGTACCACTCCTGGGCCCTTCACGCCGCAGGACACGACCCGCTACACCGTTGAGAACACCGAGAAATTCGTTCTTCTAGATCAACCCACGCAAGCCTCCGTCACTTGTACCGGACTGCAGGAACGCACGCTCGCCGACGGCCGCCTCGAAGTGGTCGCTAATGTGAAAAATCGTGAAGCGCGCCGTATCGAGGTGCAGATCAATGCGGTTTTCAAAGACGAACAAGGCTTTAGCACAGGCGATGAGACGCCGTTCCAGACGCTCATCCTAGCGGAGAATTCTACCGAGGCGGTCCGCTTCACCGCGATGAATACCCTCGCGAAAAAATACACCCTCCGCGTCCGCCAAGCCCGTTGAACTGCGCCGCTCCCTCCATGAAAGTCCTTTTCCTGTCTCTGGTTTTACCTGCGTTCAGTGTCGTCGCTCTCGCGCAAGCCGCCGCGCCCGCTACCGAGTCCCCGGTTCCCGTCACTCAAGCTTGGCCTGCCGCGCCTGCACAAGTCGCCCCGCCTGCCGAGCAACGCCTCTACGGCGCCCACGCCACCCCGCTGATCGATCCCGCTGCAGCGCAGGCTGTCGTGGATAAATTTCGCGCCGCCTACGGCACGGTGAGCGCGCCCCGTCTTGTCATTTACGTGAACCGCTCGCTCATCGATGCGGCGGCCCTTAAGCTAACGGGTCGCACCGAATCTTACAGTGAGAAATCGGCAGACGGAAAAATCACCTCGAGTAAAACCAAGGCGGCTTCGTCCTATGCCTTGAAAGAGGGATCGACGAGCACGATCGCACCTGCTCTCGCTGATCAACAAACCGTGCGGGATATTGAGCGCTTTGTCGGGCGCGCTTTCCGCAATGGGGGCGCCAAGCTCGCGGATCAACGCACGGCCGGCGTAATGCTGAGCGCGCAACCCGGGGCCCGCTTGCTCGGTGATCAAGCCGTTAAAGAACGCGACGCGCTCGCCCAGGCAGCCGACATCGCAATCGAAGTGCTTATCTCTACCCGCACGTTGATCGCCGCCGAAATCTCGGGCGACACCACAGTCGCCGTTCCTGATATTCAGATGACGGCTATCCGCCTGAAGGATGCGGCGATTTTGGGTCAAGCCTCGGCGAGCGATGTGCTCGGTGCGGGGGCGGCGCAGGCTGCGAAAAAATTTAGTCCGGCTGACATTACCGAAGCCACCGCACTTGCGTTGATGGAAGACATGCTGCTCAACGCTAAGTAAGAGCCAGTGCCGCCGCTGAATCCGCGGCGCAAGGCGTGAGAAGCGGATTGCGCGTAGGGGCTTGGCGCGAAACAGTGCGCGTCATTTCTCATGAGCCGCTTCCACTCCTATTTCGCCGAAGTCCGGCCTACGCTCGCGCTGGCAGTGCCGATCATCGTCGGCCAAGTAAGCCAGATGCTCATGGGTATTACCGATAGCGTAATGATTGGCCAGACGGGTACGGTGCCCTTAGCGGCGTCATCGTTTGGCGGAAATGTGTTTGGCGTTTTTTATGTGATCGGGATTGGGCTAATGATTCCGGTGGCGATGTTTGTGGCGCGCGCGCGTGGGGCCGCACGGGTGCATGATTGTGCGGAATACTTGCGGCATGGGTTGGCATTGGCGCTGGGTTTCGGCGTCCTCGAAACGTTGGCGATGGGGGTGCTTGGGTGGCAGTTGCACTGGTTTCAGCAACCGCCGGAGGTGCTGGCGGCAGTGAATCCGTTTTTTTGGCTGATTGGTGCCTCCATTACGCCGGTGCTGGTGTATCTGGCGCTACGGCAATTTGCGGAGGCGATGGGGCGGCCCTGGGTGCCGATGTTCATTATGCTGGGCGGGGTGGGTCTAAATGTGTTTTTGAATTGGATTTTTATTTACGGAAATCTCGGTGCGCCGGCGCTGGGGCTGACGGGCGCAGGCATCTCGACGTTGATTTCACGAACCCTCGGAGCGTGGGTTATTTTTGAATGGATGCGGCGAGATCCGGCGGCCCGCGCGTCCTGGCCGAAGCAGTGGTGGGCGCCACTTTCGGGAGCTCGTTTAAAAGAGATGCTGCGACTCGGGTTGCCCACCTCGGGGATTTTATTTTTCGAAAGCGGTGCGTTTGCGGCGGCGGCGATTATGATGGGATGGCTGGGTGCGTCGGCGCTCGCGGCGCATCAGATCGCCTTCACGTGTGCGGGTACGACCTTCATGGTCTCACTTGGGCTTTCGATGGCGGCGGGAATGCGCGTGAGTGGCGTGGTGGGCGCGAAGGAACCGGCGCGGTTGCGACCGATCGGATTTAGCGCGTTGGGCTTGGGTGTCATCATCGCCTCGGTGTTTATGGTAATCTATCTGGTGGCGGGTCGTAGGGTGGCGGGCTGGTTTGTGGACGATGCCGCAGTGGTGGCGTTGGCTGCGCAGTTGCTCGTGGTGGCCGCACTTTTTCAAATCGTCGATGGAGCGCAGGTGATCAGCGCGGCGTTGTTACGTGGACTCACGGATGTAAAATTGCCGGCGATTATCACACTCGTTGCGTATTGGGGTGTGGCGATACCCGGTGGCTTTTACCTCGGGGTGCACGGGAAATTTGGCGCCGTGGGAATTTGGGCGGCGCTGGCCGCAGGCTTAGGTTTTGCGGCGATTTTTCTGGGTTGGCGCTTTGTGCGTCTGACGCGATTAGACGCCTAATTTGAAGCGGACTTCGGCGAGAGTGAGACCGGAGATGCGCAGTACTTTTTGGCGAGATTTTGCACCCTGGAGGAGGGTCACGGCGCGGCGGGGCGGGGCGGGGCAGGGCAGGGCAGGGCGGGGCAGGGCGAGGGCGTCAGCGATAAATTCACAGAGTTGGTCGTTGGCGCGGCCTTCGAGCGCCGGGGCGTGAAGTTTGACCTTCAAGGCATCTGCGAGCCAGCCGACGACCGCGTTGCGAGGGGCGATGGGGACCGCTTTGATCGCGAGCGTGCAGGCGATGAGTGGCGCGGACACGGTGCAGCGGGGCGCGTACGCGCCAAGTTAAGCCAGCGCTTCGGCGAGCGCAGCGATGATATCTTCGACGGATTCGCAGCCGACGCACAGTCGCAGAAGATCTGGGTCAAGTTTGCTGGCGGCTAATTCGGCGAGGCCACTGGGTGTCGTCACAAGGTCGTAGTGCGCGAGGTACATGAACGGACAGATCAAGGTCGTTTTCATGCCGAAGCTTGGGCCTTTGGGCAGGCGTAGGCGGTCGTAAAATTTTTCTAAGGCACCCGGCATGCGGAGGGTGAAGGTGATTAGACCGCCCGTGGCTTCAGGGGAGCGGGCGATTTTCTCAAAATTCGCGCGGCTGGCGGCGTGGCGGGCCCAGAACACCACTTTGATGGCGGGGTGGTTTTCTAAAAATGCGACGACGCGAGGGGTGCTCGCGTGGATTTTTTTAAGAACGGATTCAGTCTCGGTAATTTCATGGGCGAGGCGCGAAGCGTCGCGGCCATAGAGGGGCTCTAGGGCGGTGGCGGGGGCGAGGCGTCGACGAAGTTCGGCGGCGTCACTGCGGGCGGGATTGAGGGCGATTAGGCCGGCGGTCAGGTCGCCTGCGCTCCCTGTATATTTAGTGAGGCTGGCGAGGGCGATGTCGGCGTGGGACAGGACCTCGAGGTTGTAGAGTGAGGCCGTGGAAGCGTCGATCAACAGGGCCGCGCCATGGCTGCGGCAGAGGGCAGAGAGGGCGGGGATGTCAGGTGTTTGGAGGAGCGGGTTGGTGGGGACCTCGGCGACAACGCCGGCGATGCGTGGGCCGTGTGCGGCGAAGATGCGGGTGAGTGCTTCGAGGTCAAAAATATCGCGGATGTAAACGTAGTCGCCGGGACCGGCGGTAAATTTTTTGAGGATCGCGATGGTATCGAGGTAGAACCATCCGAGTTGGAGCCAGATCGTGCGGCCACGGCTGGCTTGCAAGTCGGCGACAGCGCGGAAGGCGGCGTAGATGGCGCTCATGCCGCAGTTGGTCAGAAAAAGATCGGCGGCGGTGACGGGTGCGCTCGTCGGGGGGTGACCCGCATTGAGGGCACGAGCCAATTGGCGGCGAATCTCAGCGGGTGCGTCGCCGGCGAAATGAGTTTCGGGATAAATCGCTGGGCGCAGCTCAAGGCGCACGAGGTGATCTTCGGCTTCACGGGAAGAGATGAAGCCGCCGAGGTTCTGCAGGTAAGTTTTCGTCAGTGCGGCCAGTGGGGACGAGGCGGCGGGATGAGCGACCCCGTGAAGGCCGTGAGTATCGATGAAAAGTTGGACGCTTTGATCAGCGAGGTGCCCCACCAGGCGCTCGGCGATCGCGAGGGATGAAGTGAGCCAGAGTGTGTGGCCGGTGAGGGCGGGGTTGGTGGCGACGAGGTGTGTGGCGAGTTGACGGGCGAACGGATGCACGACGAAGCGCGGATAGCCATTGCTGAGTTGGCTAGTGATGGCGGGATCTTTTTCTTCATAACCTCGGACAGAGCGCATCGTGGGCAAGCTACAAGAGACCGCGTGCGGGCTGGGTGGGATGGCTTGACCGAGGGGCAGGTGAGGAAAGGCGGACATCTTGGTGGATGGGCGATGGATGGGTTAAAAGCTAAGAGGCAACCTAGGTGGGTAAGCAAGGGAGTGGTGCGTCATTAAGCCGGCCCCGCTTTTATACCTTGCCGTAGTAAACCTAAAAACCCGAGTTGAAAACGTCGCTTCTGTAGGCTCGCCTTAAGAGAATTGGCCCCCGAGCGATAAAAAAGAGGAGTCAGTGGGGCGCGAATCGGTTTGCCGGGGGGCGGGAGGTCGCGTTGAACGGCGCGAATGAAACTTCTTTCTTGGAACGTAAACGGGGTGCGGGCGGCGTTGGGCAAGGGGTTGCTAGATTGGATTAACGCCTCCCAAGCCGACGTGATTTGTCTGCAGGAAGTAAAGGCGCTGCCCGGAGATGTGCAACATGTGGTGTGGCCCGAGGGCTATGATCTGACGTGGAACGCGGCGCAAAAAAAAGGCTACAGCGGGACGGCGCTATTTTCCCGGCGTAAGCCGATGTCGGTTACGCTTGGGTTGGGTTCGCCGGCTCACGATGCGGAGGGGCGTGCGATCACGGCGGAATTCCCAGAGTGCTATGTGATCGGATTGTACGTGCCGAATGCACAGCCGGAATTAGCGCGCATCGGTTTTCGCCAGGAGTGGGACCGCGCGTTGCTCGCGTATGTAAAAAAACTGGAGCAGAAAAAGCCGGTTTTATTTTGCGGCGATTTGAATGTGGCGCACGAGGAAATCGATCTCGCTCGCCCCAAGGAAAACGTAGGCAGTCCGGGGTTTTCGGATGAAGAGCGCGCGGGGTTCCGCAACTTTATCGGGGCAGGTTTTATCGATACGTTTCGCGAGTTTGAAAAAGGGCCAGGGCATTATAGTTGGTGGACGTACCGGGCCGGTGCGCGGGCCAACAATGTGGGCTGGCGCATTGATTATTTTATGGCGAGCGCCGCGTTACGACCGGCGTTGCAGCGGGCCTGGATCGAGCCACAGGTATTGGGCAGTGATCATTGTCCGGTCGGGCTCGAGGTGAAGTTCTAAACGGACGCGCAACGGCGACCTCTTTGCTTTTGTGCTGCGTGAGAGCAGGCGGGGTGTTGAAATTAGTTAGACCATGAAATTTTTCGAATTTTTCCATTCCCCAAATAAGCTAAAAAATAGTTTTGGGGTGTCGAAATCTGGGGCTGATGACTCGGGGGCAATGACGCCGGCGGCGGAGTTGAAGGCATTGTTGTTGCGCGCGCCGCGGCGGACCTTGGCGGTGGCGGAAAGTCTCACGGCGGGTAATCTGCAGGCGCTAGTGGCGAGTGTTTCCGGGGCTTCAGGGTATTTTTTGGGGGGAGTGACCGTGTATACGTTGGAGCAAAAAGTGTCTTGGCTCGGCGTGGATCGGGCCGTTGCGGCGGCGGTGGATTGTGTATCCGCGGAGGTCGCCGCGGCGATGGCGCGGGGAGTGTGCGAGCGTTTCGGAGCGGAGGTGGGCGTGGCGACGACCGGCTATGCGGAGGCATCTCTCGAGCATGGGGTGCGGGCGCCGATGGCGTGGTGGGCCGTGGCGCGTCGGGGTGCGCTGGGCGAATTTTTCGTGACTACAGGCCGGGTAGATTTACCTGGATGCGATCGCCTCGAGGTGCAGGCACTGGTGGCGGATGCGGCGTTGGCGGCTTTGGTAGTGGCGCTGCGGGCGGAGCGCGTTTAGCGCGGAATTTTTTAAGTCAGCGTGTTTTGAAAAAACTCGATGACTTCGCCGTTGGGGCCTTCGCAAAAGAAGATCCGGATGGGGACGGGAGCGTGGCCGTTAGTGGTGGCGATGGTGACGTCTTTGGGCTCGGTGGTGATGGGGGCGCCGGTGGCGCGGACCCGGGCGGCGACTTGATCGAGATGTGAGGTGCGCAGGGCAAAGTGAATAACAGCGCCGTTGGAGGCGGGAACGTAAGCGAGGTCTTCGAAAACTTCGAGATAGTTCCCGTCGCCAGTGTCGAACATGGCGGCGCGATTGGGGGCGGTGCGCCAAGTAATTTTTTCGGTAAAGCCGAGGGCCGTGACGTAGAAGGCGAGAGTGCGGTCCCAGTCGCGGGTTTTGAGGCAGACGTGGTGAAAGCCGGTGATAAGGGAGCTCATGAAGTTATTTTACAAGAAGGGTGAAAATGAGGGCACAAAAAAGGGCGGGCTATGCAGGCCCGCCCAAAGGAAGCCCAAAACGATCAAGGCGCGATGCTTTGAACTAAATCCATCAGCGGCTGTACTTCGCTCGGAGCTTTAACCCAGTTGCTGTAAAGCAGCTCGGGCATGGTGTACAGGGTGTTGTAAAGCGCAGCGTTGTCGTCGTCGCTGCGGGTGAGGTAACCCGCTTTAACGGTCGCTCCGGCAAAAACCCCGGCATTTTTGGTGTAGGTCAAAATCGGCGCATCGATAATTTTGTAGTCAGGATTGTTCGCTTCGGCGGCTTTGGGCCCGATGACCGCTTTGGCATCGACGCCGAGGCGGAAGCGTTGGCGGAACAGGAGGCGGGCCGTTTGGTCGTCGGTGAGCACGTGGATTGTCTCAACATCGCTAGCGCCAAGTTGGAGGCCGAGGCTGGTTTCGCCGGCGTTAATGAGGACAGGAAGGCTCCAGCGGCCGGTGGATTGTTTGACCATGATAACGCCGTAGCCGGCTTTAACGCCGAAGATTAGGCCGGCCTTGAATTGATTTACGATGATGATGCCCTTGGCTTTGGCGAGGACGCGAGCGGGGACGGCAGTGCGTGGGTCGCGTTGAAAGTCTTGGAGGATGGCCTCGCAGGATTCGACTCGGGTCACCAGCTCGGCGCGGTCGGTTTTGGCGAGGGCGCGTGAGGGCGCGAGCACGCAGAACGCGGCAATGACCAGGGGAAGAAGTTTTTTAACGAAGATATACGGAGACTGCATGGCGTGAAAGATAAGCATGATATGGCGGAATTGGAAAGCGCGGAGTGGCAGGGGGCTTTAAGGGATTAATCGAGGCCGCGGGCGGCAAGATCGTCTTCATCCCAGCCGAAGTAGTGGCCGAGTTCGTGCAGGTAGGTGAGGCGGACTTCGTCGCGAAAAATGTGGCGGTCCAACTCTGCGTAGTCCCAGAGGTTTTCGAGGTACAGGATGATCTGGGGTGGTTGAAGTTGGTCGCCGGTGATGGCGCTGCCATGTGGGTCGCCGGAGAACAGTCCGAGGATGTCAGCGGCCCAGCCCTCGGCGAGCATGTCAGCATCAGGCAACGATTCAAAATGAACGGGTACGGCGCAGGCCAAGGGGCTTAAGGCTTGAGGGAGGGATCGCTGAGTGGCGGCGACCGTGTCGGCCGCTAGGGTGGTGAGTTGATCCAGTGTCATGACCGCGCGATCGGGCGTGAACGCTTTTAAGGGCGTAGCTCAGTGGCGAGGTCGAGCTTTTCGAAACGTTCGCCGAGCCACCATAGGCCGCAGGCGATTTCGGCTCCGAGCAAGGTCAAGGCCACGAGCGTCCCAAGGATGACGGCGGCGGAGGCACCGATGAGCCATTGCGAGGCAAAAATTACAACGGCAGCGCTCAGTACGGCAGGCAAGAGGCAGAGTAAAATGATGAAAAATTGACCAAAGACGAAGATGAGCCGTTGGCCTATGACATCGATGCCGCCCCCGCGCTGGCGAGTGGCTTGGAACCACGCTGGGAAAAGGAGCGCGGCGGCATTAGGAGTTAGCAGTTGGAGGGTGCACAGAATGGGCGCGGTGGCAGCGATGCAGAGGCCGGCGGTAAGGCGGAAACCGGAAGTGAGCCAGGGCAAAGTGGTCGCGCTCGGTGCGAGCGCGAGAATGCCGGCGAGCAGCGCAAGCCAGAGCAGGCCAGTGAGAATGGCGACGGGAGTAAGAATTTCTCCTAGGATAATTTGCCAGCCGGCGAGTGGGTAAGTTTTTAGAATATCGATATTTGTCAGATCGCGGCGGATATCCTGCCGGGCAATTTGGGGTCCTAGCAGCAAGGTGTAAGTAGCGCACAGGGCAGCGATCGAGCTAATCGTGGTCGCGAATGCGGTGGTGTGGTCGTAGCGTAATATCCAAGGAACACCGATGAGTATCAGGGTCGCGCTGACGACCCAGGCCCGGGCGTGGAAATAGGAGTGAGTGCCCAAAAGATTTTTCCATAGAAAGGCCAGTTCTGGACGACCAGGGATGCTGAGGCGGAAAGGTTCACGGCGGGCTTTGGCTTGATCTGCGCCGATGCGGTAAGAGCCGCGCTGAACGCGGGCGATGCGCGCCGCACGTTTTTCAGCGTTTGCGATCGAGGCTTCCTCAAAGGAGGTTTCTTGGCGTGAGACCCAGAAATAATGCGCGATTAAAATCAGTGCCGCGGGTCCGGCGGTGCGTAAAAAATCCGGATAATTAGCTGCGAGAAAAGGAGCGATGATGAGTTTTCCGGGAATGAGCAGCCAGTGTAACAGGCCGCCGTCGACACTGCGGGCGAGCCATCCGAAGAAATCAGTGGGACCAATATCGCCCTCAGGAAAGGGCGGTGCTTTGTTCCAGATCGAGACCACAGAGATCGAGACGATGAGCGTGACCGCACCGAGGATGAGCCACCGTCGAATCTTTGGCTTGGCGCCATTTTCGATGAGGCGATTGATCGTGAGGGCGGCTCCGGTAAAGTGAAGATTGAGCGTAGTTAAAATCAGCCACCAACCCAGTACATGGGTGAGCGCGCCGCCGCCCAAAAAACTCCAGCCGCGGGAGATCACCGTGAAGATCATGGCGGAAAAAAGAATGCGCAGCTGCGCTCCGAGGAGACGAAAATGGATGAGTTTTCGCCGCGAGATGGGCGCGGGAAAAAGAAACGCAATTTCGGCTTCGCTGAAAGCAAGTCCGGGTTTTTCTTTCGGCAACGCCCAAGTGAATAGCACGATCACGAGTAACACGAGTGCACCAAAAATACTGAGTGTGCCCGCGAGGTTAAATTCGGGCTCGAGCGTGACAGGTAGGCTGGCCTGCAGGCGTGAGACTGTGCCGGAACCGCCCAAGAAACGGCGGTAAACTAAGAAGTAAAAATAGGACACGCCAACAACGGCGCCTAAAAGATATTTCGGCTGCTTCAGGCGCCGCAGGCGCGAGAGCAGCAGATTCTTAAGCGAGGTAAGTCGCAGGTAGAGTAAGGCGCCGAGCATGGTTAGCGGGGGCGATGAAATTTAATTCTCTGAGCCGCCGGTGGCGCGGATGAAAATTTCCTCTAGACTTACGCCCGTTTCGCCTTGCGCGAATTGCGTGAAGATATCTGTCATCGTGCCGTGCGCGATTTTTTCGCCCTTTTTCAAAATAAGCACGTGCGAGCACACTTCCTCCAGTAGGTGCAATAAATGCGAGCTTAAGACGATGGCAGCGCCTTCACGGGCGCGGCGTAAAATGGAGTCCTTCATGCGGCGGATGCCGAGTGGATCAAGCCCTGTAAGCGGTTCGTCGAAAAACATTACGCGCGGGCTGTGCAACAAGCCGCAGGCGATGGCGAGTTTCTGTTTCATGCCGCGCGAGAGCTCACCGGGCAGTTGATCGGCTTTATCGGCGATTTCGAGTTCTTCGAGCAGCGGTTGCGCGAGGGCGGCGTGGTTGGCCACACCGTAGATGCGAGAAACGAAATTGAGGTGCTGGCGGACCGTGAGGTAGTCGAAGAGTCGCGGCTCGTCGGGAAAAAACGCGAGCTGACGTTTGGCGCTGATGGGATCGGCGGCGAGGTCTACCCCGCCGATGCGGATGGAGCCGGCATTAGCGGGGATGATGCCGGCGATACTGCGAAGGGTGCTGGTTTTGCCGGCGCCGTTAGGGCCGACCAGGCCGAGGACTTCACCGGGTTGCACCGTGAACGAGAGATCTCGCACCGCGGTGAAGGTACCATAGCGCTTGGTGAGGGCGGATACTTCGATCATGGGCGGCGAAGTTGTGATCGGCCGAGGGTTTCTGCAAGCTTAGTGCAACGAATGTAACGGCACTTAGAGCGGATTTGGGTGTAACCATCTTGACGGTGCTGCGTCATCTTTACTGACCGGTGAGTTTAATGCTCTCGGTGTAAAAAACAAAAAATCCCGTTATCCAGAATCCGTTTATTATGAAAACCTCCCTCCGTCACATTCTTGTCGCACTCGCCCTCGGCGCCGTTGCGCTTCCCGTTGTCAGCATCGCTCAAGAGGCCCCCCCAGCAGAAAAACGTGGCTCCGGCGGCCCTGGTGGTGGTCGTGGCCGGATGACCCCCGAACAGCAAGTTGAGCGCCTCAACGAGGCCCTTTCGCTTACGGATGAGCAAAAGACCAAGATCACGGCGATTTACAAAGAACAGGGCGCAGCGATGGCCGCTATTCCCCAAGAAGAGCGTCGCGAAAAGATGATGGAGATGATGAAGGCTACGCGCGAAAAAATCCGCGCGATGCTTACGCCCGAGCAGATGAAGAAATTTGATGATATGCCTCCGATGGGTGGCGGTCGTGGCGGCAAGGGTGGCGAAAAGAAAAAACAGTAATCCGATTTAAAGCGCGTGGATGCGCTTGACCGCCGCCAGCCTTCGGGCCGGCGGCGGTTTTTTTATTTTTCGGCTCGGCGGGTGACGTACGGGGGCGCAGCGTCCATCTATGGCGGAGCATAAGCGTATCGTAATCGTGGGTGGCGGAGCGGCGGGATTTTTCGCGGCCATTGCGGCGGCAGAGGCGTTGGGCGGTGCAGGTGGCGCGTGCCCCGGCGGAAGTGTAACGCTGTACGAGGCGACCGCGCATTTGCTGGCTAAGGTGAGGGTTTCCGGCGGCGGGCGTTGCAATGTCACGCATGCCTGTTTTGAGCCGCGCGAGCTTGTAAAAAAATATCCTCGTGGCGGGCGCGAATTGATTGGGGCGTTTTCGCGCTGGCAACCTCGCGATACCGTGACGTGGTTTGCGGCGCGCGGTGTGACCCTGAAAACGGAGTCGGACGGACGGATGTTTCCTGTGACCGATGAATCTTCGACGATTGTAGATTGTCTGCAACGCGCGGCGGCGGCGGCGGGGGTGCGCGTGGTTACGGGTATGGGTGTGCGTACGCTGACATGGCAGGAGAAGGCGTTTGTGGTGGAGTTAAACTCGGGCGAAATGCTCGGTGCGGACCGTGTGTTGATTGCGACGGGAGGCAATAAATCGTCGGCGGGTCTCGCTATCGCCCAGACCGTGGGGCACGCGGTGGAGCCGGCGGTGCCGTCGTTGTTTACGTTTAATATCGCGCGAGATGCGCGGCTGGAAGGACTCGCGGGTGTGGCGGTCGAGCGAGTGGAGACGAGCGTGCGCGGAACGAAATTGAAAGAGCAGGGGCCGCTCTTGGTGACGCATTGGGGGGTGAGTGGGCCGGGAATTTTAAAGCTCTCGGCCTGGGGCGCGCGGGAGCTCGCGGCGATGGAGTACAAGTTCACCCTGGTGGTGAATTTTTCAGTGGGCCACACCCGGGAGACCCTGGTAAAGGTGTTGGCGGTGGCGCGGGAGAAAAATTTAAAAAAACAGGTGACGACATGGAGTCCGATCGCGGGTGTGCCTCAGCGCTTCTGGGAGCGGCTGGTGGTGGCGGCGGGCATCGGCGCCACGACGCCGTGGACCAATGTAGGTAACGCGGCGCTTGGAAACTTGGCGGCGCAAGTGTGCGCGGCAGAGTTTGTGGTAAGCGGCAAGAGTACCAACAAAGATGAATTCGTGACGTGCGGTGGGGTGCGCTTGCGCGAAGTAGATTTTCGCACGATGGAAAGCCGTTTGTGCCCGAGGCTCCACTTTGCCGGTGAGGTACTGGACGTGGATGGGGTGACCGGCGGGTTTAATTTTCAGGCCGCATGGACAACGGGCTGGCTGGCAGGGCAGGCGATGGCAGGGGCGGAAATAGCCCCCCGCGCTTGAGGTTTTTTGGGCTCGGGTAGGAGTTAATTTTAAATTAAGGTGAGGTTTTTCACCCATGAGCACACCCGCGAAAAAATATTGGTTTCCTAGAAAGACATTTGGTTGGGGCTGGGGCTTGCCGTCATGCTGGCAAGGCTGGGTGGTGATGCTGTCCTATATAATGTTACTGATTGGTGGATCGTTCGGGCTTAAGCAGTCGCCTAAATCAGCGGCATTTTTTGTAATATATTCAGTCGGCCTGTCCGTGGTCTTGGTGGCGGTGTGTTGGTGGAAGGGCGAGCCACCGCAGTGGCGTTGGGGTTTGGACCAGGACACGGCCGAAAAAAAATAAGACGCGCGGCATGAGGCGTGGGCTGAGGCTTGGCGCTTGCGGGCTGAGGGAATCGGGTTTTCTGATGAGGGCCATTTTCTCATGATGTCTTATTGGCAGTTACTGCAGTTGATTCTCCCGGTGTTTGCGTTGATCGCAATCGGCGTCGTGGTGCGGCGCGTGCATTGGATCGAGGGTGAAGCGGAGACGAGTTTGCTGCGGTTGGTGGTAAATGTGTGTTTCCCGTGTCTTATTTTTGAATCGGTGACGGGCAATGCGTCGTTGCAGGCGGCAAACAACGTGGTGTTGCCGCCGCTGATGGGTTTCGTCGCGACGGCCGGTGGAATTTTGCTGGCGCGGGTTGTCGGGCGTTGGGCGGGACTCACAGTGGGGACGGGCCTGCGGACCTTTGCGCTAACGGCGGGGATCGCCAATTATGGTTATTTACCGTTGCCGATTATGGCCGGTATCTGGGGGCCGGAGAGCCGTGGGGTGTTGCTCGTGCATAATGTCGGCGTGGAGGCGGCGTTGTGGACGGTGGGGGTATTGGTGTTGAGTGGGCTGTCGTTGCGCGAAGGTTGGCGAAAGCTGGTGAACCCAATTGTGATCACCTTGGTGGCGGCGCTGATCTTGAACCTCGTGGGGGCGCCGCCGTACTTACCGAAAATTTTAATCGATCTGGTGCATTCGCTGGCGGTGTGCGCGATTCCGCTGGGGGTTTTGATGACCGGCGTTAGCCTAGCAAACTACCTCGGGGATGTACGAGCGCTGGTGCAGCCGAAGATCGCTCTTTGGTCGTGTTTGGTGCGGCTCGTGGTGTTGCCGCTGTTAATTTTGTCCGCGGCGAAGTGGCTGCCGTTTTCAGTGGAATTGAAACGCGTATTGCTGGTACAGGCCGCGATGCCGGCGGCCGTAGTGCCAATCATCGTGGCGCGGCACTATGGCGGGCAGCCGTTGACGGCGGTACAGATCGTGATTGGCACAACCGTACTGGGCTTGTTGACGATTCCGCTGTGGTTGAGGCTAGGGCTGTCGTGGTTGGGGGTGTGAAGCCCGTCGGAGTGGCGGGTGTTTTTGATCGAGTCGGATTGACCCGATTGGTCGAACGGTCCTGAACTCGCTTAATTATGGAATTATACCAATAGCCTCTAGCTTTTACGCTTTAAAAGCTGACTAAAAAGCCGGCATAAAAGGGAATGTCCCGTAAATTACCGCCGCTAGGAGAAGACTTGGTGAAGGAAATTGAAGCCGCCTGGGAGCAGCCCCAGGCAGACTGGGCGAGGCAGCGACTGTGGGTGGTGCGATTGATTGCGCAGCATGAGCTGACGACCGAGCAGATCGCGAAAGTCGCCGGTGTGAGTCGCAAGAGTGTATTTAACTACCGTGATAAAGTGCTGAGTTCAGGGGTGGCCGGGCTGCTCAAGCGGGAGTGGGCGGGCGCGCGGACCCCGGTGGTGCATGGGGCAGTGGCCCATGAATTCATCGAGCGACTGGAAGCAGGTCAGTTCCGCCAAGCCAAGGACGCGCGGGCGTGGATCCAAAAACGCACCCGCAAAACACTGAGCGTGAGCGGAGCGCTTAAAGTACTGCGGCGGCTGGGTGGGAAACTTAAAGTCCCCCGCAAGTCGCCCGCGAAAAAAGATCCGGTCAAAGCGACCTAGTTTAAGTCGGAGTTACCCCCACGCTTACTTGCGGTGGCGGGACCCGCGCCGACTCAAACGGTGCGGGTCTGGGTGCTCGACGAGGATCGTTACGGACTTTTGCCAGTGATTCGCCGAGTCTGGGGCCGGCGCGGGGTACGGGTGCATGCGCCCTACGCGACCCGTTACCAATGGGGTTACTTGCACGAGGCCTTGGAAGTGGACGGCGCGCACGCGGCCGAACTGTTATTCACTCCGGCTATCGATCGCGATATCCATGCGCTGTTTCTGCGCCAAATCGCCGACTCTGACCCGCATGCGCTCCATGTCGT
>Ga0136642_1000571_pt1 | contig 18412 bp, 17 predicted proteins | sample LowCatLa1302831Y_FD_115313 | JGI IMG/M metagenome (GOLD analysis project Ga0136642, IMG submission 115313) | Freshwater microbial communities from Lower Cathedral Lake, Yosemite National Park, California, USA - 13028-31Y | ecosystem: Environmental > Aquatic > Freshwater > Lake ... | reverse complement strand
CGACACCGATCAATTCGCTTGGTCATGGCCTGGCGGCTCACCGAGGCGCCCTTGGCGATCTCCTCGAGGGACATCGAGGTAAAGGTGTAGTCCCAGAACGCTGAAAAATCGTCACCACACACTTCTCGTAGCACTTCAATAACCCATGCGGGCGGCTCTGATCCACCCGAAGGGAGGCGTACGTTGAGGGCTTCGTCGAGCTCAACCAACTCTCCACGCCGTTGCGCGAGTTCCCGCGACAACGCTATGACCTCACTTAATTTTGCGGGTGATACTTCTAACATCGACGCAATCTCTCGCTTAGTGAGTGCGGCGAATTGGTGTGAGCGCTCAATCTTTTGATACCTCAAAACCAGACGCATCTCCCCATCAGTGAGGCCCACCTGTTGTTGAATGGCTTGGTTTACTAGTTTCGCAATCCAGTAGTTCGCGTAAGTGGCAAAGCGGTTCCCCTGTTCGGGCTCGAAGCGTTGGATGGCATTTACGAGCGCCTCCACACCAGCCGCCTCTAACTCTTCGTTGCCAAACCGGAATCCACGCTCAGTTACGCGCAATCGAACCAACCCGAGTGTTGATCGAAGCAATTGTGATTCCGCCTCTTGGCCCCTTTGCCGCTCTCGGTTGAGCCGCCGTTTCGTCGCCCCGTCGAGCACGCGCCCGCCGGTAAGCCTCTTCGCGGCGACACGGCCCGAAGCAATAAGCGGGTAGAGCGCTCGCTCATCTTCAACGGAGAGTGGTTTTAGCGATCGCAGGCCGCCAATGGTGGCCAGAGTGCCGGTCACTGCGTACTCGCACCATGTCGCTCAAGAAGCCAAGTGGTTAGGTTCTCCTCGGCCATAGCGCTATGAGGCCCTTCGAGCATGGCGACGCGCTCTTTTACGTCACGGATGGTATTCATCGCCAAAACCGCATCGAGGCTTCCATCTCGGAGCGCTCGCTCAACGGCCTTGAGCTCTTCGGTGGCCGCAGCTCGCAGTAGCTGAGCCAGCACCGCCGTGACGTCGGCCGGTGACATCTCTTGCTCGCTGTCCGCGATAGCGAGTTGACCCAAGAGAGAAGCGGCCTCATCGCGCTCTCGTCCTTGTAAATCATCCATCGCGCTCACCACCGATACGCGCGCCCTCATCACCTCAAAGGCTTCGCGTTGCACCTCGTGGACGAAGTGTGGACCGACCAGTCGACCACGGATTAGCTCGGGCTGATTTATCAACGTGCGCAAAGCTTCAAGCCCTGGCCGGGGCATCGTTTGGAGATTGGCGGTACGAGACCGCGACTGAAATTGGGGCTGAATGGTGGGCTCTTGTTCAGCTGGCTTTTGTGGAGCCCGCAGGACCTCTTCGAGTCGAGTGCGCAACATCGCGAGATCTAATTGCAAAGTGGAGGCCACCTCACGGAGATATTCATCGCGCACCAGGTTGCTCGGGTGTTCGGCGATAATGGGCAGCGCTTGCTCGGCGGTGCGAGCACGAGATTCAGCGGTGTCAATCTTGGCCGCTTCGAGTACTCGGTTGAGGCGGAATTTAAGAAAGGGCACCGCCTCGGCGATCGCTTGGCGCAGCGCCTCGGGGTCGCTTTGTGCGAGTTCAGCGGGGTCCACGCCAGCGGGAAATTTTGCCACCGCCACATCAACCTCGTGCTGCTTTTCCCACTGATACACCGAGGCGGCCGCCTTCTGCCCGGCGTTATCACCGTCGTAGGCGAGCACGATGCGTGTCGCAAAATTCTTCATGGTGCGAAAGTGCTCCTCGCCCAATGCGGTGCCGCAGGTCGCCACCGCTCGCGGCAATCCCGCTTGGAAGAACGCAATGACGTCGGTGTAGCCCTCGCAGACAATGATCTCGCCGGTCTGGACGATGTTCTGCTTAGCCAGGTGCAGCCCGTACAGAGTTTTGCGCTTGGTGTAGATCGGTGTTTCCGGGGAATTCTTGTACTTCGAGGGCGGAGAGCCGTCAGCGTTTAGTGGCGCGTCGGGCATCACCCGACCACCGATGGCGATGGGTTTGCCCGACGGATCGAAAATGGGAAAAATTATGCGCTCACGAACAAAATCTTGCTTACGGCCACCTCGGTTCACAAAACCTAGCCCGGTGCCCTCCAACTGCTTTGGCGAGAGGTCGAGAGCTGACGTGAGCGGGTCCCATCCATCGGGTGCCCAACCAATCTTGAACTGCCTCGCGATCGCGCCATCAATACCGCGGGTCTTTAGATAGTCCCGCACCGGTCGTGCCTTGGGGTTTTGCAGGAGCTGCTCGTGGTACCAGTCGACCGCTCTCGCCATCGTGTCCATGTAGATTTTTTTATCAGTGCGCTCGGGGCCGGCCGCCGCATCATCGTGCAGCGTGATCCCGGCGCGATCGGCGAGTAGTCGGATGGCGTCCATAAAGTCCAAGTGTTGTGTTTCGCGAATCCACTTGATGGCGTCACCGGTCACCTGACATCCGTAACAGTGATAGATCAACTTCTCGGGACTGACGTAAAAGGAGGGAGTTTTTTCCGCGTGAAAGGGGCAGGCTCCGCGGTAATCCCGTCCAGAGCGCTTAAGCGCCACGACCTCGCCCACCAGAGCCACGATGTCGGTCGCCTCACGCACCTGGTCGATTTCGCTGCGAGGAATTGCCATGGGAAAACGGTACCCGCTAGGGGGAGGCTCCCACGCAACTCTGGCTATAACGACCTACAATGGTCGACGTGACCGAATTCGCAATTGAAGCCCACGACATCGTCAAAACCTTTAATGACGGGGAATTCACCGCTTTGGGCGGAGTTTCGCTCCAGGTCCCCCGGGGAGAGGTATTTGGCCTCCTCGGACCCAATGGCTCCGGTAAGACGACCATGGTGCGAATCTTGTCGACCATCCTCGCCCCCACCAGTGGCAGCGCCACCGTTAATGGCCATGATGTCTTCAAGGAGTCGGACAAGGTTCGCAAATCTATTGGTTTTGCGGGTCAGTTCGCCGCGGTCGACGAAAACCTCACCGGCTTTGAGAATATGCGCATGGTTGGTTTGCTCAACCACCTGGACAGGAAATTCGTCGAGCAGCGCGCTCACGAACTACTCGCCAGCTTCGGGCTAACTGACGCCGCTAATCGGCGCACCCGGACCTACTCCGGTGGAATGCGTCGTCGTCTCGACCTCGCCGCCGCCCTGGTGGCGAGCCCACCGATTCTTTTCTTGGATGAACCCACCACCGGGCTCGACCCGCAGAGTCGCCAAGAGCTATGGAACATTATTGAAAATCTTGTCGAGTCGGGAACTACCGTCCTGCTCACCACGCAGTACCTCGAAGAGGCTGACCGTCTGGCTAAGCAACTCGTAGTACTCGACAAGGGCAAAATCATCGCTCAGGGAACCTCCGCTGAATTAAAGGCGCAGTTAGGCAACACCGTTTTGGTCCTTACCTTCCAGAGCCCCACCGACGCCACGAAGGGCGCCGAGATCATCAAGGAGATCTCGTCCAAGACACTCAATATCGAAGGCACCGTGGTCGAAATGACCATCGACAAGGGGCCCTCCAGCGCAGCAGACGCTCTGCGTCGTCTCGACGCATCGGGCATTGAGCTTTCGGGTCTGGTCATGCGCGAGCCCAGCCTCGATGACGTATTTCTCAATCTCACTGGCCACAAGGCCGAAGAGGTCTCCCCCTCAGTCCCCACCAAGGGCCGGCGCACTCGAAAGGTCCGTTCATGACTATGACCACTCCCGTTAGTACTCGCTCCGCCTTTCGCTGGGCCATTAGTGACGTTCTCGTCCTCGCCCGACGTAACCTCATCGCCCTCTTGCGAACCCCCGTGGCCCTGGTTTTTTCAATCATTCAGCCAATCATGTTCGTGGTGCTCTTCCGCTACGTCTTTGGGGGTGCCATTCACACCGGCACTAATTACGTTAACTACCTGATCCCAGGAATCTTGGTTCAGACCACCATCTTCGGTTCGGTCTCCACCGCCATTGGCTTGGCCGAGGACTTGCAAAAGGGCCTGATTGAGCGTTTCCGTGCTTTGCCCATGGCGCGCATGGCGGTATTGGCCGGTCGAACAATCTCCGACCTCTCGCGCAACATCCTCGTGCTCGTCGTCATTACCAGTGTTGGGTTTCTCGTGGGATTTCGTCCGGGTGGTGGCATTGTGGCCTACGTTCAGGCCTCTCTCTTGATGCTCTCATTCGCCTACGCCCTCTCGTGGGGATTTGCCTTCATTGGGCTCGCCGCTCCCACCTCAGAAGCGGCCCAGGCCATGACCTTCCCCCTCATCTTTCCGATCACCTTCGCCTCGGCCATCTTCGTACCGGTCCAAACAATGCCCACGTGGCTGCAGGGTTTTGCGACGAACCAACCGGTGAGCGTTACCGCCGAAGCGGTACGGGGACTGATGCTCGGTACTCCGCACGGTTCTACTAGTTACGTTTCACTACTCTGGGCTCTCGGCGCGGTCGTCATTCTTGGCCCACTCGCCGTGCGTAAGTTCCGCCAAGCCATTAAGTAAAGAGTGCCCCACAAGCAGTTCGAATTAACGAACTCCCTCATACTTTTGATGTCAGTTTCGATTGGCGTCATTGTGGCCGACCTCTACTACTTGCAGCCCCTGCTCCACCAGGTCTCGAGCGACTTCGCCATCTCGACCTCCAAAGCTTCGCTCCTGATGACCCTGGTTCAGGTGGGATACGCCCTCGGACTCGCTTTCCTCGTCCCCCTGGGTGACATCATTCCTCGGAGGCGGTTGCTCGTTGGAATTTATCTGCTGGCCGCAGTTCTTATGGGTGCGGCTGCCTGTGTACATTCTTTTAACGCCTTCGCGGTGATGAGCCTCTTCATTGGCCTGACCTCGGTGGGTGGACAGGTAATCGTTCCCTTCGCGGCGGATTTTGCGAAGGATGAGGAGCGGAGTCGAGTCATCGCCAAGGTTATGACCGGACTACTACTCGGTATTTTGTTTTCTCGTACCTTCTCGGGACTCATGGCCCAAGCCCTTGGTTGGCGGAGCGTGTACTGGATCGCTTCGGGCCTACTGATACTCATTGCGATTGCCCTGCGCCTTGTGTTGCCGGTGGAGTCTCCGCGAGAACACATGCGCTATCACGAGCTCTTGTACGACGCATTCTCCTTCATCCGCACTCATCACCACCTGCGCCGTCGCGCCTACTTTGGCTTTCTCATGTTCGCGACCTTCTCGGCGATATGGACGGTTTTAAGTTTTCACCTCGCGGCCGCACCATTCCACTATTCGAATGCCGCCATTGGCCTATTTGGACTCTTCGGCGTCGCCGGAGTCTTGGCGGCGAATCTGACTGGTACCCATGCCGATCGAGACAGATTGAACCTCACGACGCGGGTCTCGGGTTTGTTGATGTTGGCCTCCTTTGGTGTGTTCTGGTTCGGCCGCAACGGATTTCTCTTCATTGGTCTCGGCCTGGTCTTGTTGGACGCCGGAATGCAGGGAATGCAAATTAGTAATCAATCGGTTATTTACGCCCTGGCTCCACAAAAGCGGAGCCGAATTAACTCGATTTACATGGTGAGTTGCTTCTTAGGCGCATCGGCCGGTTCATTCTTGGCTGGCCATCTTTACCAGTCCTACGGGTGGGTGGGCGTGTGTTGCTTGGGGTTTGTCCTGACGGTTGCCATACTGATTCCCGCCCTACTTTGGAAAGTCTCCAAAAAACTGCTAGCTCAGGCGGGCCAACCGCTCATTTAAGCCCGCTGAGACTCGTCGGCAGATTTCGGGAACCTCCGACACCGAGTCAGTAAACATTGATGGCTTGAAGCACATTGTTCGATAACCCTGGCGCAATTGCTCAATAGAGTCATCCATCGCGGCCTCCAAATCGGCCAAATCATGAGCCGAATTAAAACGACCCCGGATCCCACCCACCATTTCAATCTCCTCCATGGAACGTCCCGCCTGCACGAGTGCGCTCGAGAGTTGGGCCAACTCACTATCGGTGGGTGCGCCGAAGGGGTTAAGGCCCGAGCCAAACTCCACCATTCGTCGAATTAAGGCTGGATGCACCGAAGAGCCGCCGAACCACAGAGTTGGTCCCGCCGGACGGTATGCCTTGGGCTCGACGAACACTTCATCAAAGGCGTAGTGCTCACCCTTGAAAGTAACTGGGTCTTGGGACCACGCCAACTTCCAAATTTCAAGTTGTTCGTCAAGAATGGCCCCACGCTTTGAAAAGTCAACGCCGAGGGCACGAAATTCTTCTTCGTGCCAAGAAACGGTAGGGATAACGATGAGTCGGCCCTTGCTTAACAGATCGAGTGTCCCGAGATCTTTCGCGGTATTAAGGGGGTGGCGCAATGGAGCAATGATGGCGCCGAAAACTAGGCGCAGAGTAGTTGTACGCGCGGCAATTGCGCTTAGGAGAACGAGTGGGCTGGGCCACGGGGTTACCGGGTCCTGATTTCCGGGAGCTGCATAATCACGCAGGTTCTCGGGCTCGCCGTCCGCATTGGCGCTCGGGCCAAGAACGATATGGTCGCTCAACATAATGCCGTCGACCCCCGCCTTTTCGGCGGCTACCGCCAGGTCCACAACGTCACTGATTGAGAGTTCTGGACGTAAGGTCCAGTTTTCACTCAACACCATTAACGAGCGAACCTGATCCATGGAACTCTACTTTTGTCCAGTTCGCTGACGCAGGTCGTTCAGAAGGTCTTCAATTTTCACACGAGTTTGCTCGGTAGTGTCGCGATCACGAACGGTCACCGCACCATCTTCGAGGGTGTCGAAGTCTACGGTGATACAAAAGGGCGTGCCAATTTCGTCCTGTCGGCGATAGCGCTTGCCAATGGACTGCGTAACGTCGTAGTCACAGGCAAAGTAGGGAGCGAGTGCCTCCAGAACCTTTTGGCTAACTCCTTCGAGCTCGGGCTTTTTCGACAGCGGTAATACCGCCACCTGGTAGGGCGCAAGTCGCCAGTCCAGTCGCAATACAACCCGCGTCTCGCCTTCCACTTCGTCTTCGTGGTAGGCCGACAACAAAAAGGCCATCATCGCCCGGGTCGCACCAGCGGCGGGCTCGATGACGTAGGGGGTGTAGCGCTCATTTTCAGTTTGATCAAAGTACTCAAGACGAACCCCGGAAGCATTCGAGTGTTGGGTCAGGTCGTAGTCACCGCGGTTGGCAATGCCTTCGAGTTCGTCCCAACCCCAGGGGTAGAGAAACTCCACGTCGGTGGTACCGAGAGAGTAGTGAGAGAGATCGGCCTTGGCGTGTTCGTGGAGCCGAAGAAATTCTTTGTCAATGCCGAGGTTTAGGTACCAGTTGTACCGTAGGTCAATCCAGTAGCGATACCACTGATCCGCCTCAGCTGGTGGAACGAAAAACTCCAACTCCATCTGTTCAAATTCACGAGTCCGGAAGACGAAGTTTCCTGGGGTAATTTCATTCCGAAAGGATTTGCCAACCTGGGCAATTCCAAATGGTGGCTTTTTGCGTGAGGTCGCCAAAACATTCGCAAAGTTAGTGAACATTCCTTGCGCCGTCTCGGGGCGAAGATAAGCGGTCGCGCCCTCACCCTCCACTGGTCCCGCTTGGGTTTTAAACATCAAGTTGAAGGCCCGCGCCTCCGTGAATTCTTTTGAACCACAGTTCGGGCAGACTCCATTGATCTTGTCTTCACGCCACCGTTCTTTACACTTGCGGCAATCGACAAGGGGATCGGTAAAGGTGGCCAGGTGACCCGAAGCGGCCCACACTGCTGGTGGGCCCAGAATGGCCGCATCAATACCCACCACGTCCATACGCTGTTGGACCATTACCTGCCACCAAGCAGCTTTTACGTTACGCAACATGTTCGCGCCCAGGGGGCCGTAGTCGTACGTGGAGCGGAACCCACCGTAAATTTCAGCCGATTGGAAAATGAATCCTCGCCGTTTGGCGAGGTTCGTGACCTTATCGAGTAATTCGGGGTCTTGGTGGGGAGCGTCGGACATCCCTAAAGGCTACAAGAGTTAGGGCGCGCTTTTCAGTCGAACGATTACCTGATTGGCCACGAGCCGCGCTTTGGGCGTTAGTACCGCGCGACCCTCGCCCACGGTCAGAAGGTGGCCAATCTCTTCGAGCGAGTCGAAGGCCTCAACCGGGACACCTCGACTTGTTCGCAACGCCAAGGCGTCGCGTTCAAAGTTTTGCGTGGCCTCGTCTAGCGATTCCTCACCCCCCAGAGGCGATTCGCCCTCTTCGAGTAACGCAATGTACCGGTCAGGGGTGCGGACATTCCAGAACCGTCGACCCGATTGGTGGCTGTGCGCGGCCGAGCCAAACCCTCGGTAATTTCCGTGGTTCCAGTACACGTGGTTGTGACGACTCTCGTGACCAGGCTTCGCCCAATTAGAAATTTCTTCCCAGTTGTACCCCGCCGCTTCCAGCACCTCACCCACTAGATCGTAACTATTAGCGGTGTCGTCTTCGTCGGGGTGACGGTTGGGGTCTTGTCCTAAGGGTGTGGCGGGTTCTGGGGTGAGGGCGTAACAGCTGATGTGCGGTGGTGGATTGTCGAGCGATAAAAGATCACGCAGCGTGGCTCGAACGTCATCGAGGGACTCCGCTCGCGATCCCACGATGAGATCCATGTTCCAGGTGTCAAATCCCGCCTCGGCTACCGCTCGAGAGACCTGTTCGTGCGCGTTAATTCCATGCCGTCGACCCAAGTCCGCGAGGACCGCTGCTTGGGTGGATTGGACGCCAAAGCTCATTCGATTCACATCCCCTGCGCGATATACCCGCAACCGCTCAAGAGATGCGTCCTCAGGGTTGCACTCGACCGTAATCTCCGCGTTCGCCGTGCGCGGAATTGCGTCAAGGATTCGCAAGAGTTGCTCGGCCGTGAGGCGTGACGGTGTACCACCACCAAAGAAAATGGTGTCGGCCTTGGGCAGCCCTTCACGCACGGCGAGTTCGATCTCTTTCACCACTGCGTCGACGTAGCGGTCCATGAGCTCGTCGCGATCCGAATAGGTCGCAAAGGCGCAGTAGTCGCATCGATGAGCACAAAAGGGGACGTGTACGTACACCCCAAAATCACTCACGCGGATTTCTCCGGGCTTATTTCGGCCAGTCTCGCAAGTGCTTCAATGCGCTCCGTATTGTGGTCCACGATTGGCGCAACGTAGTCGAGTCCTCCCAACAGGGTTCCGCCCATCGGACGCAAGCACTCAGGTGCCTGAACCTCTCGAAGCTCGGGTACGTAGCGTTTGATGTAGCTCCCCGTGGGATCGAAGCGTTCTGCTTGCAAGGTTGGATTAAATATCCGGTGAAAGGGTGCCGCGTCCGTACCGGTTCCGGCCACCCACTGCCAACCGTGCTGATTTGAAGCGATGTCTCCATCGATCAAATTACACATGAACCATTGAGCTCCCCAGCGCCAGTCAACGTGCAGGTGCTTGATGAGAAAGGACGCGGTGACCATGCGAACTCGGTTATGCATCCAGCCCTCCGCAAGTAGTTGACGCATCCCCGCGTCGACCAGCGGGTACCCCGTTTGGCCCCTGGTCCAGGCTTGAAATCGTTCAATCGCGACCTCGTCATAGTCACTGCGTAACTTACCCATCTTGGGCTGCAGGGCCTCGTAGCGAGAGTGGGGATTAGTGAACAAGACGTCGGCGTAGAAGTCACGCCAGGCAATTTCACTGGCGAAGGTAATTCCCCCCGCGTTCGCCCGCGAAACTCCCGCCAAAATTTGACGGGGGTGAACAATGCCAAATCGAAGGTAGGGGCTTAACCTGCTCGTCCCCGAAATACCAGGAATATTGCGGTCCTCCCCATACTCCGCACTCTTAGTCGCGAACTCCTTAATTAACTCCAGTGCCGCCGCTTCGCTCGCCTCGGGCAGCGTTTCGGGCTGGGATTCGAGGCTACCGCCAAAGTAGGAGGGTCGGATTTTTTTTGAAGTCGCAACCTTCGCCTTGGCTCCGCCAACGTTCACCCAAGTGACCTTGGGGACCTTCATAGTGCTTATCTCTGAACTGAGAGACTCCCAACCCTTTCGAAATCCACCAAAAACTTTGTAGGGCATCCCACTGAGATTTTTAATTACGCCCGGGGAAATCACGTAGGGTGAATCAACCTTGACGAGTTCGGCCCCAATCTCTTGGAGGGCTGAGGCGACCGCCAGATCCCGTTCTATTGCGTAGGGGGTGAACTCTTCAGTGACGAAGACCTGCTTGGCGCCAACGGCCTTAACTAATTTGACGACTTCATTTACCGCCCCTCCCGCCACGAGGTTGAGCTCGCCCTTCATCGACAGATCTAGGTGCCTCAGGGCATCGGCCATGAAGTCGTTCCGTGCTTGACTGCCACCCGCGAGTAGAAGTTCCTCGACGACGAAAAGGCCCGCCACCATTCCGCCCGCCGCCTGACTGGCGGCCACGAGGGCGGGGTTATCGCCAAGCCGTAAGTCACGGCGAAACCACATAACTGCGGTCGAAGAGTTGGTTTCTTTATTCATGATTAACAGGATGAATCGTAGGGGTCATTCGTGCCACCTTGAGCTTTTTCCCGAGGTGATTTTCCATCGCCGCGTGGGCCAGGTGGGCCAATTCCGTTCCACCCGCAGGATTTGTCTCCCTGAGAACTCCCGCCAGGTCGCCCCCCAGCACTCGCACCAGTAACTGATGGGTGTCGGGGGTCAGGGCGGTACCCCTGCGACAACTCCCACAGAGGACCCCACCAACTCCAGCGTCAAAGGCAAAAAATGGCCCGGGAGATCCGCAACCGGCACACTCTTCCAAGAGTGGTTCCGAACCGTCATAGGCCAAAAACTTTAAGAAGAATGCCGCGGGCACCAAGGTGGGGTCAAAGGTCAAATCATCCAGACTCAACATCACGCGAAGGAGCAAATCAAAAATCCCTTCGTCAGCGACGTCATCGAGGGGAATTGCGTCAACGCCCTCGACCACGGCGTAGCCCGCCGAGATCCGTTGGTAGCTCGAACGCAGCGTCGTCAAGGCGTGCAAGTGCGCCACGTTGCGGGTGACGTAGAGATCGCCCTTACCTTGGACCAGATTTACGCGAACAATGCTCAGCGGGTCGAGGGCCCCGCCAAGTTTTGAAGCGGCCTTCCGAGAACCTTTTGCCAGGACGCGAACCTTGCCGTGCTCTCGAGTCCACAGCACCGCGATCCGATCTGCTTCACCCGATTTAAAATTCCGCAAGACCACCGCGTCATCGGAAAATTCAGTTCCTCGGCTGCTCATCATCCGTCGATTCAAAGTGGGATTCCCGAGGCTTGATGCCAATGAACTTGGTCAGCGCTACACCAACAACAATGATTACGTAGAGCACCAGGGGCACGACGACCAGAGCCAGTAGAGAGGTGGCCCCGTTGAAGACAAGAGCCCAGAGCAAGAGATAGATGAGCCCCACTATCACCGCCGTTACACGCCGCAGCGTCATTTGTCGAGGCCCCCAAAGCGTCGCTCTCGACCCTGAAACTCCTCGATAGCCGCGTACAGATCCTCTCGTCGAAAGTCGGGCCACAAGGTGTCGGTAAAGAGGAGCTCGGCGTAGGCCATCTCCCAGAGCAAGAAATTGGAGATTCGATACTCCCCCGAGGTGCGAATAACCATTTCGGGATCAGGAATTTCGGGGTGGTACAACCGTGCACGAATGGCCTTTTCGTCGACCTGATCGGCGGACACCTTGTCACGCACCAACTGGGCTACTGCATCCACAATCTCCGCGCGCCCCCCGTAATTGAACGCAATATTTAGGGTCATACGCTTGTTTTTCTTAGTAAGTTCCTCAGCCCACTCCATCTTGGCCAGGACGCCACGTGGAACCCGCCAATTGCGACGACCGCTAAAGGTGAGGCGCACTCCTTGAGCATGGAGATCTTCGGCGTGACGCTCGAGAATGCCCCGGTTGAAGTTCATCAGGTAGCGGACCTCGTCGATGGGCCGAGTCCAATTTTCGGTCGAAAAGGCGTACACGGTGAGAGTCTTCACCCCAACCGCGAGAGCACCATAGGCCGTATCCACCAACGCCTCTTCCCCGGCGCCATGGCCCGCAGTGCGAACGAGCCCTCGACTTTGAGCCCAGCGCCCATTACCGTCCATGACCACCGCCACGTGGGCGGGAATTGAGGATTTTTCGAGCGACCTCGGTATGGGGGTCGGGCGCGGGTCGGGCATGAATAAAACTTAGTTCGCCTCGGGCGACGACGGCACACCCCTACGCCTAACCTGCACGGGTGGATACTTTCGACCCCGACGAGGAAAATCCCTACGTCGAACCCTCCGAGGATGACGCCATCCAGCTTCGCCATGCTCGCGTCACCGTAGATTCGGCCGCCGCCCTCGCGCTACTCGATGCGGTCACCGGGGACCTACCTGGTGGGGGCGAAACCCGTGAGTCCCAACGGGTCATGGTCAAGACCATTGCCGAGACATTCTCTAACCACGAGTACTGCGTCATCGAAGCCGGAACGGGCGTGGGTAAGTCGCTGGGATACCTCGTCCCCGCCGCCCTCTCGGGAGCTCGAGTGGTCATCGCCACGGCTACCAAGAACCTGCAGAGTCAACTCGCGGCCAAAGATGCCCCTCTCGTCGCTGAACACCTTAAGGGCGTGAAGGTGGCCATTCTCAAGGGCAAGCAGAACTATCTCTGTTTGAACCGCACCAACAACATTGGTGGTGGTCAATTGACCTTCGACGACGGCAGCAAAATTCCCCAGACCTCCACCGATCAAATCCGAGAGATTCTCGCCTGGTCGAAAAGTACTGAGACGGGCGACTTAGATGATCTGCACTTTGAAGTCGATGACAAGGCGAGGCGGGCGGTAACCGTCACTCCCCAAGAATGCCTGTCAAAGAGCAAGTGTCCGCAGGGTGACACCTGCTTTCACGAGGTCGCCAAGAGCAGAGCCGCCGAGGCTTCAATCATTGTGGTCAATACCGCCCTCTACGCCGCCGATCTCGCGACCGAACGCCAGCTACTCCCGATACATGACTTCGTAGTCTTCGATGAAGCGCACGAGACGGTCGATATCTTTGCTCGGGCCCTCGGCACCAGCCTCGCCGCTGCAACCATGCGCGCCTGTGCCACCGTGGCCCGATTGGTCCTTGACGGAGAAGCCGCCAAGAAGTGTCTCGAACTCCAGACAATCGCAGAGCGTTTCAACGTAGCGCTTGACGAACAATTTAATTCCGGGAAACTCACCGGGCTGAGTGAAAAAGTTGAACTCGAATTGAACAACGTGACGGTCCTGGTTACTGAAATCACCGAGCTGCTCAGACAAATTAAAACGGACAACGCTGCGGCCACCGCCAAAACCCAACGCGCCCTCGGCCCGATGGTTCATCTTCTCAATGACCTGATTCGTGTGCGCGGTGTGAAATCGGGTGAACTCTTATTCTTGGTTAAAGGTGAGCGAGAGGTGAGACTTGAGATCTCACTCATCGAAGTAGGTGAACGCCTGGCCGAAGAGTTATGGAGCAACGTCTCGGCGGTTCTGACCAGTGCGACCATTCCACTTAATTTGCCCCGTGAACTGGGGCTGCCCGACAAGGTTGAGGTACAGCGACTACCTAGCCCCTTTAACTACGAACAAAATGGGTTGCTCTACGTCCCCGAGGGTTTTCCCGATCGGCGCGATGATGAAGTGGCCATAAGCGCAATTATTGAAGAGCTGGTCACCCTCATTACTGCCGCGGGGGGACGCACCCTCGCCCTTTTTACCAATCGCACCGTCATGCAACGTGTGGCCTCCGCGGTGGCGCCACGTCTCGAAACTGAGGTTCTGGTTCAGTACACCAAGTCCCGTCAGCGCATCATTGAAGAGTTCCGTCAAAGCCCCGAGGCGAGTCTCTTCGCGGTAACAAGTTTCTGGCAAGGCATCGACGTACCCGGTCACTCGCTCTCCCTAGTCACGATTGACCGGCTTCCCTTCACCGTTCCCGGGGAACCGCTCGCGGAGGCCCGCCGGGAGCGATCAGACAATCCGTTCATGCAGGTAGACCTACCTCGCGCCACGATGCTGCTCGCGCAGGGAGTTGGTCGGCTGATTCGCACCGCGACCGATAAGGGAGTGGTCGCGGTTTTTGATACTCGACTCGCCGAGGCGCGTTATCGCGGAATGATGTTTAAGGCCCTGCCCCCTATGAAACGGACTCGAGACCGCCAGGAGGCGATCGACTTTTTGAAGACCCTGTAGGTCCTAGAGTCCGAATCGATCCAAAATGTCGTCACGCTTTTGCCAGCCGGGTTCGACAGAAACCTTCAGCTCCAAGTAACAGCCGTCCGGTAATTGACGGCGGGCGGCAATGCCCACATCTTTCAGCAAGGCTCCGCCCTTGCCGATGACCATTCCTTTTTGGCTTTCACGTTCTACCAAAATCTCCACGGTGATATGGGGCCACTCAAATTCGATCACCCGACAGTGAATGGAGTGGGGCAACTCTTGCTTAGTTTTTCTAACGAGTTGCTCGCGCACCAGTTCGGCTACCCATTGGGCCTCGGGTACATCCGAAACCTCTTCCGCGTCAAACAAAAAATGTCCGTCGGGCATGAGCGCTTGGACGTATTCAGTCAAGCCCTTCACGCCGTTGCCGGTCTTGGCGGAAACGGGGAAGTACTCTACGCGTGAAGAGACCCCAACCAGTTTCAGATCGGCGGCTATCTCTTCGACAACCCGCGTGGCGTTCATTAACTGGGCCGCCACGGCATCTCGCCCGGGCTTATCGATTTTGTTAACCACAAGAATTGGCTTGGGACCTTTGAGGTTTTGACAGGTCCGCAGCATTGTCGCGATGACCTCTCGGTCGCCTGGCCCAATTTCACTACTGGCCTCAATGACTCCCAGTACGGCGTCGACACCATCGACCGCAGCTCGGGCCGTCTGGTTGAGCCGCCCACCTAAGTGAGTGCGGGGACGGTGAATCCCTGGAGTATCAACAAACACCACTTGGACTTCACCCTCAGTCCAGATACCTCGAATGGCCTGGCGCGTGGTGTTGGGCGAGTTGGCGGTGATAGTGACCTTGGAGCCGATTATTTCATTCAGCAGAGTTGATTTGCCTACATTAGGTCGACCAATGATGGCTGCGAAGCCCGAGCGAGTCATTCGCTCGCCCACTCGTGCTCGACCAGCACATCTTCAACTCGACGTCCATCCATGCGCAACACGGTTAATTTGAAGTTCTTGACCACGAAACAGTCTCCTACCGATGGCACACCACCCGCGAGGTCGAGAACCAGTCCACCAACGGTGTCCCAGCCGTCCTTAGGCAGATCAATGCCAAAATCACCGTTCACATCGTCGATGTTGAGCCGCCCACTAAGAATGAGTTCAGATTCGCCCCCACGCTCTTCACTAGCGGGCTCTATTTCAATGTCGGACTCGTCGGCAATATCACCGACCAACTCTTCTAGGAGATCTTCCAAGGTGACCAAGCCCGCGGTCCCGCCGTACTCGTCAATCACCATAAAGAGGTGAACCTTCTCCTGGCGCATCTCGGCGAGTACCGCCGAGACCGGAGCCGTTTCGGGGACGAAGTGAGCGCTTTTTGCGTGACCACCCACCTCCTCTTCGCCCTGCCCCTTCATGACCAGGTCTGCGAGGTAGCGGAGATTGACGATACCAACAACATTGTCGACGCTCTCTCCGAGTACGGGAATTCTTGAACGCCCAGTTGTAATGGCGAGGTCAAGTGCTTCCCGTACCGTGGCGGTCCGTTCGATGTCAACCATGTCCATTCGAGGAACCATCACCTCTCGAACCACCGTGTCACCAAACTCGATAATCGAATGAATAAAGTTGCGTTCATCTTCTTCAATAACTTTGTCTTCGTGGGCCACGTCCGCTAACGCCAAAACCTCGAGTTCAGTGACGCTCTGGATTGACCCCTTTGCGCCAATCAATCGCATGACACCGTCGGCTATGGCCAGCAAGAGTCGTGAAATCCCACGGATAGGCGGAAATCTCAAAATACGCGAGACCATCGGCGCGCTCGCAAGAGCTGCGCGGTCGGGGTGCTGTACCGCGAAGTTTTTTGGAATTGCCTCGAAGGCCACGAAGATGATCACCACTTCTCCGGCCGTCGCCACGAAGACGCCCGCCGCCCCAAAGAGATGCCCAGCGAGGACGCCAACCATCGTGGCGGACACTAATTGGCAGATCAATATCAGAAGAAGGAGTGGGTTTAAAAATTGTTCCGGGTTCTCCGCTAGTTCCACTAGAGACTTCGCCCCGTGGCGACCCTGGTCACGTAGCGAACGAGCCCGAGACTTGTTCATGCGCACGAGCGAGGTCTCGGCCATAGCGAAAAAACCAGATAGAACGAGTAGAACGACCACGGTGATCGCGAGGTAGGTATCGCTGGATTGCCACATTGCCGCGAACACTAGTGTCCACCTTGATTGTGGGTGGCCAAGAGTTCGCGCTCACGCGCTTCCATCAATTCAGCTTCCGCATCGACCATGTGGTCCCAGCCAAGCAGGTGTAAAACACCGTGAACTACCAGGAGGGCCACTTCATCTTCGAAACTGACTTCGTGTTCCACAGCGTTTCTTGCGGCCACCATCGGACAAATCAAAATGTCACCAACGAGGCGTGGAATGATCTCCGTCGTGTGCGAGCCCGGTCCCGTTGAACCGGCGTCGGGAACTCGACCACTCAGGTCGGCCTCGGCCTCAATGGGAAAGCTCAACACGTCAGTCGGGCCAGTCTTGCCCATGAATTGGACATTCAATTCTGCGATCGTCTCTTCGCTACAGAAAATTAGTGAGACCTCGGCGGGCGCTTCAACCCCTTCGGCCTCCAGCGCCGCCTGCGCTAGGGCCACCCAGCGAGCAAGGTCTATCTCGTGGTCACTCTGCTCATCGGCAGCGTAGATGTCAACGGTCATGACGACTGTTGATCGTAAGCGGCGACAATGTCAGCCACAATGCGGTGGCGAACCACGTCTTTGGCACCTAAGAAAACGAAACTAATACCTTCAACATTACTCAAGATTTTGTCTATGTTCACTAGGCCCGAACGCTTGCCATTCAGGTCAATCTGAGTGACGTCGCCGGTCACGACCAGCTTTGAATTAAAGCCAATTCGAGTCAGCACCATCTTCATTTGTTCGGCGGTGGTGTTCTGCGCCTCGTCCAAAATGATGAAGGCGTCATTGAGAGTTCTTCCGCGCATAAAGGCCAGTGGGGCCACTTCGATGGTGCCATTAGCGATTAACCGCTGCGTTCCGTCCGCGCCGACCATGTCGTAGAGGGCGTCGTAGAGGGGGCGAAGGTAGGGATCAACCTTGGCCATGAGGTCACCGGGCAAAAATCCGAGGTTCTCTCCCGCTTCGACCGCTGGTCGAGTCAGCACAATTCGATTCACTTGGCGCCGGTGTAGCGCCTGTACCGCTTGGGCCACCGCGAGGTAACTCTTTCCGGTACCCGCTGGGCCAATGCCAAAGGTCACGATGCTGGTATCGATGGCGTCGGTGTAGCGTTTCTGGCCGGCCGTCGAGGGGCGAATGGCCTTACCCTTAGCCCCTCGGACAACTTCGTGGCGCAACACTTCACTGGGGCGAATGTCGTCGGCGACCATATCAACGGTGCGCTCAATCTTCGTTACATCAAGGGTCTGACCACTCTCGAGTACAAGCACGAGTTCATCAAAGAGCCTCAGCACTCGCGCCGCGTCCCTTCCGGTCACCGTGATCTGATTTCCCTGCACGCGAATCTTGGAACTAGGAAAAGCCTTTTCGATGGCGCGAAGGTACACATCGCGAGGCCCGAGTAGCCCAGTCATCAAGTGGGTATTCGTCACGTAGGTTGTGGCGCTCAAGGCGTCTTCGGAACGGGTATCAAAACTCATCCGGGGGGCCACGTCATCTTTCTTCCCCCGAGGAGGTGCATGTGCAGATGCGCCACAGAGTTTTGCGCATCCTCACCAACGTTCATCACCAAACGGTACCCGCTGTCACGAACGGATGCAGCAGCGGCGACCTGTTGGGCGAGCGAAAACATACTCGCCACATCGGTCGCGTGTTCGGCCGAAATCTCATCCGCGTTCGTGATGTGGAGCTTGGGGACTAGTAAGAGGTGCGTTGGGGCCTGAGGATTGATGTCGGCGAAGGCCAAGGCTTGTCCGTTCTCACCGGCGATCTGCGCGGGGATGGAACCATTTACGATTTGACAAAAAAGGCAGTCACTCATTGCTGTCCTCATCCTTACCTAGATTTAGGTACTTAGAGTGTCATTCCCTGGGCACCGAGACTCATGAGGGCCGCACCAGCAATCGCTGCGGTTTCGGCCCGCAAAACGGTGGAGCCCAGAGAAATAACCTGACGTTCGGTCGCCCACTCACCCGGCGCCCAACCCCCTTCAGGACCGATAGCCAATGCCCGGACGGTGGCCATCTCGGTGCTACCGGTAAAGTCCGCAATCGCAACACTCGCCGGCACCTGGGCGGGAGCAACCGGTT
>Ga0136642_1000570_pt1 | contig 18482 bp, 12 predicted proteins | sample LowCatLa1302831Y_FD_115313 | JGI IMG/M metagenome (GOLD analysis project Ga0136642, IMG submission 115313) | Freshwater microbial communities from Lower Cathedral Lake, Yosemite National Park, California, USA - 13028-31Y | ecosystem: Environmental > Aquatic > Freshwater > Lake ... | reverse complement strand
TCGGCTCATCACATCCTGGGGCTGGAGAAGGTCCCAAGGGTTCGGCTGTTCGCCGATTAAAGTGGTACGCGAGCTGGGTTCAGAACGTCGTGAGACAGTTCGGTCCTCTATCCGCTGTGGGCGCAGGAGATTTGAGGGGTTCATTTGTTAGTACGAGAGGACCGCAAATGACATGCCTCTGGTGTTCCGGTTGTCACGTCCGTGGCACCGCCGGGTAGCTAAGCATGGAACGGATAAGCGCTGAAAGCATCTAAGCGCCAAGCCTTTCCCAAGATAAGATCTCCCTATAGAACCCAGGTAGACCACCTGGTTGATAGGTCGCCGGTGTAAGCGTAGCGATACGTTGAGCCTAGCGATACTAATGTTCGATTGATCTGCAATTGGCTTCTTAGCCGTTTTAAAGTACGTCTAGGCCGATAGCATTACGGAATAGTAGTTTTAATATGCGCAAACTGTTTATCTTTCCCTATGACGGTAGCTCGCCCCTGGCGAAAACCATCTCATGATCACCCATCAGAGAGCTACCCGAGGACACATTCTGGTGATCATGGGCGCATGGAAACACTCGTTCCCTTCCCGAACACGATAGTTAAGCATGCAGCCGCCGATGGTAGTGCACCCCCGCTGGTGTGCGAGAGTAGGTCATCGCCAGGTTCACGGACCCCGGTCTCCGCAAGGAGATCGGGGTCCCCTTATTTACACGGTTCGCGCCGGCTAGTAGGATATGACTCCTGCTGGCCGGACCCGTCGTGCCTGCTGCCTTGGCGGCGCGGCGTCATCCAGACGGTTCAGCCCCCACCCCCCAGCCCTTCGCCCGCGGAGACCGAGGGTTCAGAGACTAACCAACGAGCGGCCGCTCACCCGCGGCTGGCGAGTTCACCTAAGGTGAGGCGCGAGCCAGCGGTTTCCAGGAGGGCCCGTTCAATCGATAGTAATTCCTTGGCCGCCGGATCCGAGGTGAGATCAGGCTCCCCTTCGGCCCCAGCGGAATGCATGTCCACGAGCGCCCAGAGCTCCCCGACGGTCATGGGCTCAAGCGGCCGGGCAGGGCGATGGCCGCCAGTCCGACTCTCCATCGCCAAGAGGTTCGTGGCCCGCAGCATCTGAAGGCAGCCTTCGGCGACGGTCGCCGGCACGCGTGCCGCATCGGCGATATCCTCCGCGGTGGGGCCAGGCTTGCCGCCACGGTAGCGTCGCAGGGTTTCTGCCGCGCAAACAAAGGCGAGGGTGCGACGCGCCCGGTGGCTAAGCCCTTCCCAGGCCTTGTGGCGGGCTAAGGCGCGCCTGTTTTGATAGGCATAGGCCACCTGTCCTCCGATGAGTACAAAGAGCCAAGTTAGGTAAGAGCCGAACATGAGTACCAGGACGATACTCAGCTCTCCGTACAAGCTCTGGAACTGGGTGACTTTGCCGACATAGAGTGCGGCCAGCTGATGGTTCATGGTCACCAACAGAGAAATGGTGAGCCCGCCGAGCAGGGCGGCACTCCAGCGGACACGTACATTCGGCATCATGCGATTGAAGGCTGCGAAAGCAGCCGTGAGTAGCCCAAGTGAGATGAGCACTGGGCCGCTGCCACTGATGAACGCGACAAGGCGAGCCCCGCCGGGAATCCGCTCCGCCCACTCGGTAATCATCTGGGTGTCACTCCCGATCATTGAAGTGATGGATGCGGCCGAAAGCATCGTCAGAGTCGTCGCTCCGACTAAGAAGAAGAGCACAAGGAAGAGGAGATAATTAGCGAAACGATCGCGCCAGCTGCGGCCATAACGCACGCCCCAGATTCCATTGAGTGCATCTTCCACGCGGCTCAGCATCATCACGGCGAAGAAAAGGATGAGGAGCAATCCGATCACGCCCGCTTGGCCATTCGCTGCATTTGCCAGCATGCGGTCAACGAGTCCGTCAAGGTCTTTATTAATCTCTCGCAGGGTTGCCTGATGCCCGGGTGCGGCGGCGGCGGCCTGCGCGACCACTTGAGGAGCGATGTATTCGACGGCCGCGACAATCGCCTGCTTCGCCGGATTATCTCGCTTACCTTCGGAGTGCGAAAGGATGTAGCCGGAGACCGTGAGTGCGAGGGCGAGTAAAGGGCCCAGGGACATGAGCGTGTAGTATGTCAGTGCGGCCGATTGCTGCGGTAGGCGGTTATCGCGGATTCCATGCCAGGTCGTGGCGATTACTCGCCATCCCGCCATCACGCCGCCGCGCCAGCCGCGCGCCGCGAGGCCTTCGGGCGTCCAGCTCGCATCGAGTAGGGCAGGGGGTCGTAGGAGTAGGCCGATTTCTTTAAGTGGGGCCGAAGTCATAGGCTGAAGGTGGGGCGGCCAGGGTCCGGCCGCAATCCCCGGCCGCTGCCACCCCCGGGGAATAGCGTGAGCAACACCAACAAGTGGCGTTTGCAGGTTCGGGGTTGGCCCGATTTTGTTAGGGTCTTCCCCCTAAAGGGCCACACTCATCAAAAAAACCGTTAAAAACACCCATTGTGAATAAAGTTTTTGCCCGAAGTACCCGATTGTCAGCGGGTTGCGTAAAAACACTAGATGTAGCGGTGAAATAAATTTGCAGACCCTACATCTAGTATTATCTCCCATGCATACCACTTTACGAGCGGCCCCCATCGGCCCCTAAAAGACCCTTTTCCCCATTCTCCAGTCCATGGAAACCATCACCATCAAAGTCGGCCAAAAAACCTTCATCCTCGATAAAACTAAAGCCGAGGAAGCTTTCGCCAACAAGCGCGTCATCAATGGTCGCGAGACCATGTTCTTCAACATCCTCCCGCTGAAATATCAGTGGGCATATGATCTCTACAAGACGATGAAGAATAACCATTGGGAGCCGGAAGATATCCCGATGCAGAAGGACTGCGAACAATGGCGCGACCAGACGGGTCAGATCAGCGAGATTGATCGCTGGATTGTTAAGATGGCCATCGGATATTTCTCCGCTGCGGAAGGCATCGTCGGCGACAACATCATCCACGTCGTCCGCGAGGTCGTCACCGCCCCGGAGCTCAAGCTCGTCCTGGGCCGTCACGCGCACGAGGAGAACATCCACGCGGACTCGCTTGTCTACATGATCTCCTCGCTCGGTATCAATCCGCACGAGTGCGAGGCGATGTTCGAGGACATTCCCACGATCGCCAACAAGGCGGCTTTCGTCGTCAATAATTCCCGTGCACTGCGCCGTAAACTCGACCTCACGAAGCTCGAGGACAAGCAGGCGCTCGCGCATAACATCTTCCTCTTCGGCCAGTGCATGGAAGGTACGCAGTTCTACGGCCTCTTCGGCATGGTGCTATCACTCGCTCGCCAGAATAAATTTCCAGGCATCGGCCAGATGTTCCGCTACACGCTGCGCGACGAATCCAATCACATCGATCTCTTCCGCAACCTGCTCGCCGAGCTGGTGAAGGAGAATCCCGATGTCTGGACGCCAGCCTTCAAAGAAGAACTGCGTCAGCTCATGGCGAACGCCGTGTCGCTCGAGAAGGAATTCATCCGCGACTGCCTACCCGTCAACGGACTGGGCCTCTCGTCCAAGGAATTCGAGCAGTACATCGACTTCATCGCCGACCGCCGCCTGCGTAATTGCGGACTCGACCCGTTGATGGCCGAGACGACTAATCCTTTCCCCTGGCTTTCCGAAATGATGGATCTCAAGAAGGAGCAAAACTTCTTCGAAGGTCGCGTCACCGAATACCAGAAGCAGGGCGCACTTGGCACCGTTAACGACGACGAACTTTGATCGCGTCGTGACCAAAGTCGGACGCAATGCACCGCGCGTCCGACTTGGCACATTTCCTGTTCTTACCCCTCCACACCTCTCTGATAATAAAAATATGCACCGGCCACCGCCGGCGCTATCCCTTCCCATCTCCCATCATCTTCAATTTCTCTCACCCTCTCTCCTTCACCGTAATTCATGAAATCCGAACTCCCTTTCTTCCGCGAAGACGTTGCCCTTAAAAACGCCGTCCGCTCCCCCGCCGACTCCAAGCCCCGCTTCAACTGGCGCCAGTCCCTCCCCGCCGCGGCCGCTGGTGCCATCGTGCCCATCGCCTCTGGCATGGATGCCGCTTTGATCGCCGATATTGTCGGCGCCGCCCTCACCGATCTCCTCGTCGCGCGCGAGGAGCAGGAGATTTTCACCGAGTCTAACCGCCTTTTCGTCGCGGCGATTGCCAGCGACGTCGCCCGCCACCTTTCTCTGTCCGGGACGCAGGTCGGTGAGACCCTGGTGCTCCAAGCGATTGAAGACGCCCTTGTGCGCTATAATCGTCATGACGTCGCAAAGAGCCTGCTGTTCTCCCGCGGTAGCAACGGTGCGGCTACGGATGAGCCCGTTTCCATCACGACCCGGCTGATGCGCCGCAACGGCCAGATTGTGCCGTGGATCCCGAACAAGATTACCGTCGCGGTCCGCCTCGCCTTCCTCTCGCTAGCGCAGGATCCTGCGCCTTCCGTGCGCGTCGCCGCGGGCGTTACCCGCCGCGTGGCTGACTCCGACCAGAATATCATCGGCATCGAAGAAGTGCAGGACCTCGTGCAGGAAGAGCTGATGCGTCAGGGCCATTACAAGGTCGCCCAGAGCTACATTCTTTACCGCGCCTTCCGCACGCGTAAGCGTGAGGAGCAGGCGGCGCTGCCTCCGGTCGTCGATGACCGTCAGGAGTCGATGATTCTCGTCAAGAGCCCCGATGGCTCCACCTATCTCTGGAATGGCGACGAGCTACGCAAGCGCATCGCCTTCGCTTCCTCGGGACTCGAGCTCGTCCGTACGGCGGACGAAATCGAATCCGAACTACGCCGTGGCGTCTTCAACGAAATCACCGAGGCCGATCTCCGTAAGACAATCGAGCTGAATGCCAAGAGCCTCGTGGAAGTTGACGCGGATTTCGCTAAGTTTGCCGCCCGCATCTGCCTTTCCTATATCTACGAAGAAGTCCTCGGTTGGAGCATCGTCCGCGACGGGGTTTCTCAGCTCCGCGAATTCCATCGCGCTCAGTTCGCCGCTTATGTGGAACGCGGTATCGCGATCGGCCGACTTTCGCCGGAACTGCGCAAGTACAACCTCGCCAAGCTCGCGGAGGCCCTCGACCCGATGGCTGACCTCGAGTTCGAACTACTCGGTGTCCAGACGATGTATGATCGCTACCTCATTATCGACAAGACGGTGAAGCCCGCCCGCCGCCTCGAGACGCCCCAGTTCTTCTGGATGCGCGTCGCGATGGGTCTCTTCCTCCAGGAGCCGAAGAACCGCGAGGAATGGGTCATCCGCCTCCATGCGCTCTATAAGTCCCGCCGCTTCTGCAGCTCGACCCCGACGCTCTTCAATGCTGGCACGCTCCACAGCCAGCTCTCCTCCTGCTACCTCTACCAGGTCAACGACACGATCGAGTCCATCATGATCCGTGGTATCGCGGAAAACGCCTTCCTCTCCAAGTGGGCCGGCGGCCTCGGTGGATCTTGGACTTCTGTCCGCGGCACGGGCTCCTACATCAAGGGCACCAACGGCGAATCGCAGGGCATCATTCCGTTCCTTAAGTTGCACAACGACCAGCTCGTCGCGGTCAATCAGGGCGGGAAGCGCCGCGGCTCCGGCTGCGCCTACCTCGAGACTTGGCACAATGATATCGAAGACTTCCTCGAGCTCCGCAAGAACACCGGCGACGACCGCCGCCGCACGCATGACATGAACACGGCGAACTGGATCCCCGACTTGTTCATGAAGCGCCTCAAGAATCGCCAGAACTGGACGCTCTTCCTTTCCAACGAAGTCCCGGATCTGCACGAGACCTTCGGCGCCAACTTCGAGAAACGCTACGTCGCCTACGAAGCCCTCGCCAAGCAGGGCAAGATTTTCGGCAAGGAGATGCCCGCCCTCGAACTTTGGAAGAAGATGCTCGGGATGATTTTTGAAACGGGCCATCCGTGGATTACTTTCAAGGACCCTTGTAATGTCCGTTCCCCGCAGGACCACGTCGGCGTCATCCACTCCTCCAACCTTTGCACGGAGATCACGCTCAACACGAGCGCTGAGGAAACCGCGGTCTGCAACCTCGGATCCGTCGTCCTCGACTCCCATCTCAAGGCCGATGGCAGTATCGACCATGCGATGCTCCGCGAGACCGTCACGGTCGCGGTGCGTGCCCTCGACAACGTCATCGATATCAACTTCTACCCGACCAAGGCCGCCGAGGTTTCCAATCTCCGCCACCGCCCCGTCGGCATGGGCGTGATGGGCCTCCAGGACTGTCTCTATCGCCGAGATATCTCCTTCGCCTCCGACGCCGCGGTCGAGTTTAACGACGAGATCATGGAAGCCGTCGCCTACTACGCGTACGATACCTCCGCCGATCTGGCCGCTGAACGCGGCACCTACAGCTCCTACAAGGGATCGAAATGGGATCGCGGCTTGCTGCCTCAGGACACCGTCGACTTGCTCGCGCAGGAGCGCGGCGAACCGATCGAGGTCAAACGCGGCGGCCTCATGGACTGGGCGCCGGTCCGCGCCAAAATCGCCAAGAGCGGTATGCGCAATTCTAACGTCCTCGCGATCGCTCCGACCGCCACGATTTCCAATATCGTGGGTAGCTCGCCTTGCATCGAACCGACGTACAAGAATCTCTTCGTGAAGAGCAACCTCTCCGGCGAGTTCACCGAACTCAATGGCTACCTCGTGCGCGATTTGAAGAAGCTGGGTCTGTGGAGTCAGAAGATGATGGAGCAGATTAAGTACTTCGACGGCGAGCTGCAGGACATCGCGGAGATTCCTCAGGTCATCAAGGACAAGTACCTGACGGCCTTCACGATTGAAAATAAGTGGCTCATCGACGCCGCCGCCCGTCGCCAGAAGTGGATTGACCAGGCTCAGTCGCTGAACCTCTTCCTGCCGACGGCGGACTTGAAGATGCTCTCCCATATGTACCAGTACGCGTGGCGCACGGGTCTCAAGACCACCTATTATCTCCGCACCCTCGGCGCTTCCAATATCGAGAAAGCCACCGTCGAGAAGGCTGCCAAGAAGGAGGAGTATACCGCCGAGGAAGTGAAGGCCTGCTCAATCGAAGCTATGCGCAACGGCGGCACCTGCGAGGCCTGCCAGTAAACCCGAGTATCGAGTTTCGAGTATAGAGTATCGACGGGTTGATAAGGGCGTCCGCCAGGACGCCCTTCTTATTTCCCAGGTAGGGGCGCGACGGCGTCGCGTCCGTTCGCCTCATGTCGTGCGAGGCAGATCTGCTTGGCTATTCTCACCGACCTTGATCAACGGACGCGACGCCGTCGCGCCCCAACCTCAAGCCCCAGCTAAATATCCGGTTTCTGGTTTCCCTTTGAGCGCCCAACCGCCAGCCGCCTGCTTCGTCCCATACTCTATACTCGATACTCCATACTCTGCTCCGCTATCTTCACTCCCATGCCTGACATCGTCACTCCCGCTGGCACGGTTCGCGTTCTGACCCGCGAAGAAGCCTTTACCGAATTGGCCGCCCGGATCAATGTGCTCGCCGCCCGTGGAACTGCCTCGGTCGGTCTCAGCGGCGGTTCTACGCCCAAGTCTTTCTATGCCTGGGCGGTGCAGACCAAGGCACTCAGCGCCGCGGCAATCGAACGTATCGACTGGCATGTGAGTGATGAGCGCTGTGTACCGCTCACTTCAGATGACTCTAACTTTGGTCATGCCAGCCGCGGCATGCTGGACGCTCTCGGCGTGCCGGCCGCTCGGCGCTTCCCTTGGCCAGTAGAGCTCGCACCGCCCGCCGCCGCGGCCGCCTACGATGCCGCCTGGTCGCAGCATTCACCGTCCAAGGCTTTCGACCTATGCATCCTCGGCTTGGGCGACGACGCCCATATTGCCTCGCTCTGGCCGAAGTGTCCGCTGATTGGCCAGAAAGATAAGCCTCGCTTTACCGCTACCGAATGGCCCGGTCGCGGCTGGCGCCTGACCATCACTGAAGCGGGGCTCGCCCAGTGTGCTGCCGTCGTCGTGCTGGTTTCCGGAGCCGCCAAGGCTGCCGCACTTGGTTCTATTGCTAACGGCCCGTTAGACCCAACCCTGTTCCCGGGTCAGGTGCTCCGCGCCCACGCCAGCCGGGTTACTTGGTTGGCTGATCAGGAAGCGGCCTCACTTCTTTAACGCGGTGGCCTTCTCGTTGGTCCCTGGGTTTACGTCAATTACACTGCCGATGGCGTAGGAGTCCGAATCGTTGCTCATGGGGCCAATTAAGAGCACCATGCGGACGTCTGGGTTGAGGATGATGCGGCTCGTTCTGATTAAAGACCATGTCGCTCCGGTCTGGGCTTCAATTTTAAAGCGAGCTGCGAGTCGCTGCGTCACCACTAGGGGGTGGAGTTTAAAGGCTCCTTTTTCCACCACCACGGATTGATCTTCAAAGAACATACGGATGGTGCTTGCGGAGCGATTAATCACGTAGGTGCTCCCGGAGGGGAATTGGCTAAGTCCCGAGGGGAGGAGCCAAGCAGCAGTCTCGTTCGCCGATTTTCCTGCCAAGATGAGGGCGAAGTCGTCTCCCTTTTCTGGAATCGGTAACTTCGCTACGATAAAGGGGGTGCGTGGTTGCTCCGGAATCAGGCTGACCTGAGCAGTCTTGCCGTGCGGAGCGAGGACCGCGAAATCCACCCCTCCTTGCACGGGGTTCAGGCGAAGGTCTCCCATGCCAGGTTGGATTCTGACGGTAATTTTCCCCGTTGGCTGATCCCCCCACGATGTCGTGAGGCGAAGGGTGAAACCCGGATTGACCGCACCGGGCTCGGCAGCGATGGCTGGTGATGCCAGCATGGAGGCCGATAGCAGGAGCCGGGCGAGGTGTGGGGTCATGGATTGGTCCGTCCCTAGCGAGGGATGGTTAGGCGCCTTTTTTGCCCCCACTCTTCGTTTCAGCAGGGGCCTTCGTCGCAGGCTTAATCGCGGCGGGAGGAGTGGTGGTCGGCAGCTTGGCCGCCCCGCCCTCCGGGTTGATGTCGATGACGGTCGTTACCTCGTAACGGATTTCCTTATCCTCATCAAGGCGCTCCATGACGAAGAAGAGCGAGCGGACGCTGCCACTCATGATTAGTCGTGAGTTGAAGAGTAGTTTTTCCTCAACGCCGGGTTCCTGAACTGCCAAGGTGATTTGCGGTGCGGCGCGATCCACGAACGAGTTGCTAGAGATGGCGGTGTGATTGGGTTCAGCCGTCATGATCTTGCCGCCGAGCGAGCAAGCCACCTTGGCCCGGGTTAGGTTGATGATCTCCAAGGAGCCGAACGGGAAGATGGCTGGTTTGAAATCAAAAATCCGGCTGTTGGCGCTGCCCTTACCCGTGTCAAAGAGGATGGCGCAGATGTCTGTATCATCGGTCTTCAGCGGGAGAGTGACGTAGGGAAGCCATGTCATGATGGCTTTACCCTTTTTGTCCACCTGCTGCGAGAGTGCCCGGCGCATAATTTGGACGTTAGCGTCTCCGTGGTACTCAATGACTCCATTTACCTGCATCTGGTCGACGCCGATGGGCACGACTTCGTCTTCCTCCTGTAGCCCTAGTTCAGGGGAATCCTTGGGCAAGAGCCACCACATCAGCCTTAGGGTGCAGTGGTGTTCTTCCTTTTTCTTTTTCTCCCCGGTCATCTTGCCTTTGTCGGATTTAGGCTGAGCCTTGCTCGGGGTCGCTTTGGTCGACTGCGGAGCTTCAGGTTTGGTTTCGCCGACGGCGAACGCTGCGACATTAAGGAGGCCGCTGGCGATGGCGGCCACCATGAGTAAGCGCTTCATGGAATTAGATTTCGCTAGCCGAGAGCCAGCGGAGATTGACCGTCTTGAAGCGGCGACCGAAGACACGGTTAAGATTGGCGTCGTCGAATGCCGCCGCGCTCGGACGTTTCTCAAATTTCTCCAAGATGGGCTTGGTATCGTAATCCGTCAGCTGCGCCGAGGTGGGCGGAGGGTAGTTGGCATACGTGGGCCAACCACCGAGGTTGTTTCGGTAGGCCAGTTTGCGGCGACTCGGGTCAGCTCCAGCTACGCCGATATATTCGGTCGAGCGTTGCACCACGACTTCCACCCAAGCCTTGCCGATGGTGTCACCCTTACCGTCTAAGGCTTCGCCGTAGGCGCGAACAACAAACGTATCCGAGCGGGCGGTGAGGTTAGGTCCAATCGAGTTAAGCACGTCCATTTGGGAGACGATGCCAGGGGCGCCTAGTCCGGAGACGATTCTAGACTTATCCGGCTTGTTGACGCCGTCCAAGAAGGGCGTCATCGCGCGGAGTGAGGGGAATCGTTCCACGAGAGGCGTATCCGGCCAGGGATTGTCGTTAGGGTAGTACTGGACGCGTCGGGGAGTTAGGCCGAGGCCGTTCATCAAGTTGGCTCCGACGGGTTCGAGGAAGGTGCCGCCGGCATTGTTGATCGCGGTCTTATTGATGGGGTAGGATGACCCCGTGTACCCATCGGTGTAGTCGATGGCTGCTTGGAGGGCACCCTTCAGCCCGAAGGCATCATCATTGATTAAGCGGCGGTTCACGAAGTCAGCGAGCGACATGAAAGGCCCGCGGCGGCGTACTTCGCTCACAATCGCTGCGGCCAAGGCGTCGATTTCCTTATCGGTTAACTCGCGATAGCTGGACCAAGGTTTAGTCGTGCCATTGGCGCCACTGGCGTCAAAGGCGCGGGCGAACTTGGTGAGGGCCGAGTTCTGCGAAAAGCCGTTGGCGTTAGGAATCGATTGCCCCTTAAGGCCGGCGAGAACGGCTTTCCATGCGGGCTTCGAGGTGGAGTTCACATTAAAGCCCCCGTTGTAGAGGGACGTGGAGGCCATGTAAGCCGGGTGAGGGAACTCGTTAATTTTCGGGAAGGTATCGCTGGCGGGCTTATAATCGGGTACATAGGCCACTCGTTTATTGGCGAGCGGCAAGTAGCCAGCATCGAGCGCTTTCTTCACAGACGCGAACGAAGTTGGATCGGCCACGCCTTGGGACTTGAGATAATCCGACTGGTCTTTGCTCACGTTAGGGTCGGTGGGCAGGTTCGGTCCGTCGGGCCAGTTGCCACTCTGGCTGGAGTAGGAGGGGGCACCTAGGTTAAGTCCGCTGAAGAAGTAGGAATCCCAAAGGGTAAGATTGGCCGCGAATGCGTGGTCCGTGCGCACGTTGGAGCGATTACGGATGACGCCTTCGCCCATCGATTTACCGGCGTAGCCGTGTTCAGGAATCCAGTAGGGGGCTTGGCCTGGATTGGTGCCCAAGGTTGAGATGGCACCCGCGTTGGCGTTAATTTCATTACCGCTCAGCACCTTGGGTCCCGGCCAGTCAACAATCTTAGTGAGGTCGACAATCCCTGGGTGAGCGAACGACGAGCCGACGGTGAAGTCGGGATCGGTGTTGGTCTGCGCAAAGGCGACGGAGCCCAACTGAGAGAGGGAAAGCATCGGCCGGCGCGGGATGGGGTAGAGAATGACGCTCGTGACGCCGCCGCCGCTCGAAGGAATAATGCTAGTCGAATTAACGCTGGTTCCCCAGAAGGCATTGTCGCCTTGCAGCTCGATGGGGCAGACTTGTCCGCCGTTGAGCGGAATCTGGCGGGTAATCCAACCGACGGGCCCGTGTGCTTTACCGTCATAGCCGAAGAGGTAGGCTTGTTGGGCGCGTGAACTCGTGAAGAACGGATTCATGGGCGCGTTGCGTAACTCCGTCGGCGTTACGAGGCGATCTCCGCTGCTTCCGGTGGTGATGCCCGTCGCGCCGCTCACCCAGTCATTCGTGGTCCCGGGGTACCAGGGTTTCAGTGCGGAGGATTCTTTGGCACCGCGCAAGAGCATGTCGTAAAAGAGCACCGGATACTTGAAGATGTTCGCCGACGGATTGGCCCAGGTGTAGGAACTCTGGGAAGCAATCGGCCCGTTGATGACCAGTTTTCCGAATTGGGATTCATATACCGATTGAGCAAGGTCGTCGTAGTAAACGAGGGCCTTCTTGCCCCCGGCATTGAGCTCGGGGTCGCCGACCTGACTGCCCGATCGACGCGGCCCCCAATTGCCCGTGGAGCGTACGGTGAAGTCATACGGATCCGATGGGCCATAGGGTGAGAGCGGAATGGTTTCGTAGCCACGGTTGGAGTTGCCAAACATCGGCCAGCCTGCGGAAAGCGTCTGCAGGTTCAGGAGGAGAGGTTGGTCGACGGTCCACCAGCCCCCTGGGGTGTCTTCGCCGAGGCGGAACGAGGCCCCGACGTTGGCGGTATCGCGGCCACCTGACCAGCGGCGTTCCCAGTTGAGAGGGAGGAGCTGCTTGGCACTCTTTTGGTTGAGGAGGAAGAAGTTGAAATGGAGATTCCCGGCCATGCCCGTCATGGCGTTCGTGGGTCGGGCCATGTCGATATTTTGTCCAGACGCATCCAAGCGATACGGATCCTGCATGAGGTAGCCGCTGTAGTTGGTCCATCCGTAGTTACGGAATTTCAGGTAAGGTTTTTTGCCTAGGCGGAAGAGTTCGGCGTTGAGCGAGGGAATGGTGCCGCTCCAGCCAGGAATATTTTTTTTGATGTCTATGGCGTTTCGGCGCGCGTGTTCCATCCACAACCTATTATTCAAGGCCCCGGCGTTGAGCGGCCATGGGGCGTCAAGGCCAGGAGCGATTGCATTGGACTCGTTGATGATTTCTGCATCGGTGAAATCTTCGCAGCGTTCCTTGGGCTTGCCGGGTTTGGTTTGCATGACACGCTTCATGCCCACGTAGCTGGTCATCGGGAAGAACAGGCGGCTATTTTGCTCGTACATCAGGTCGCCAGGTACGGCGACGGGAGAGTTGCCGCTCAGGTTGTTCCGGCGGTTGGTCTCGGAGGCGGACTGGCTTTTGCCAGGATTCGGGGCGACGATGCGGACTTCGCCCGGCTCAAGCCGCAGCACTTTAGGCGCACGAGCGGATGATCCGTTCTGCCCGGCCACCGCGCGGAAGGACAACTCGCGACCGTCCGTGTAGGATTGCGAAAGGCAGACGTCTCCGACGACAAAGCGATTCGGTGCGCTGAAGTCGTATTGACTGCTGCCGCCGACCTCGAACTCGAAGTAGTAAGTCATGGACTGGTCGTTCGTCACCATGGCGATGCCTTCGAACTCGATGGCGCAGTCGTACGGATTATGAAGGGTGATGTACGGGTCGATCGTGACGCCGAGCATGTCGGCGTTCCAGACCGTGGAGTACACCATGCCGAAGCGAATGACGCTCGGCGCGATATTCATCGAGGTCGGCCAGGTGCGCGTGGTGGTATTGGTGGTCGCCGTGTTGGCGGCCGGGGCGGCCTGGAAGCCAGGCGAACCCGTGGGTAGGTCATAGAAGCTATCCGGCTTGGGTGCGGTCGTGGCCGTGGGGCGGGCTAAGGCGGAGGTTTCATAGGTACCGAAGACGCCGGGGGTGATGTTATTGATGCCGGACCAGTTCCACTGGATGTTCAGATTGCCGAGGGCTGCCCCAGCGGTCGTCGGCGTGCCGGGGGTGTAGATATTGAATGGCGGGAAGATGCGCCGATCAGCTTGGAAATCAGGGCCGAAGGTCGTATCCGAGAAATTATTTCGGTAATAGAAATCTTTATACACGGCGCTATCGGTAGCGTAGAAACGTTCTTCGGGCTGAAAGGCTGCGTCGTTTTGGCCCTTTAGGGGCCACTCGGTAAACTTCTTGAGGTAGTTCCGGTCGTCGCCTGCCTTGGAGAGGGGCGGGACACGGTTACCGGAGGCAAAGGTGAGCGGCTCGAGTCCGCGGGCGATCATCGTGAGATCGTTGCTGTTGTTGGAGACGGTTTGTTGTCCCATGAGGCCGCGCGAGTTGTTCGAGGCTTCCACTTCGCGCTTATACATGCGGTAGTAATTGCGATACAGGTCCCAAGTCGGCCCGCGCACGAGGCGTCCATTTAGATTTTCGGGGTCGGTCGCATTCAACTCGGACCAAGGTAAACTAAAGACGCGGACGGGGGTGGCCGGGCTGGTGGCCAGCGGCTGGGTCGTTGTGGTGTCTAAGCGCGAGAAGGTAGTGCCGCTGACAAACGAAGTCGTCGGGGCGAAGAATCGGGAACCCAGCGGTACTTCGTAGACGAAGCCCATGCGCTCAGGGGTTTCGCCACCATTCTGGGCTTTAAGCTGGGTGTAGGGCGAGCCTAGGAGGCTGGCGGTATAGCGGGGGGCCCATTCGCTAGCGCGGGGGTAGGCGGCCAGAAGGTCGATCGGGCTCGCGATTTTGTCGACGAGGTTGGGGCGATTGAAATCCAAATCGGCGTAGCCTGGCGCGTTATGGAAAAGGGACTGGCGGCGACTGTCGTTGGGCGTCTTCGCGAGGTCTTTTTGGTCGGTGTAGATTTCGAGCCCGCGGTAGAGCGTGTACGGCAGTTCGAACGCGGTGGAGAGATCGTATTTAAGCCCGCCGTTATAAGTGTCCGTGAGCGTCGAGAAAGACCACGGGGTGATGTCGTGCCAAAGCGTGCGCATCCCGTCTACCATGGTTTGGCCGGCGGCGATACCGCCTTGTTTGGTTGCCCAAAGCACGAGGCTCGGCGGCGTGAACATCTTGGGTAGGAGCAGGCTGTCCGCTTTGCCTGTCAGCGAGTTGGCGACCGCTATATCCGTGTCGCGCCAGGTGATGAAGTTGGCGGAGAAAGTCGGAGGCAGGGAGGGCCGATCCGTGGTGGTGATGGTTTCGATCGCCGTGCGCTGGGCCGCGGAGCCACCGAGTTCCTTCTCCCAATTGAGGGAGTTTGCGAGGGTCACGCCGGTACTGGATTTAGCAAAGGCATCCGGCAGATTGATTTTAGCTTTGAGCCCTTCGTCGCCGATCCAGAAGGCATACCTGCCATTGCGTCCCAGCGGGCGCAGGTTGCCCGCGCTCGTGGGTCCTGGTAGTGGCATGGGCAACATGTCGACGGCACCGTAGTATTGCTGTTGCAGTCGCGTCGTGGCCGAGGCGGGCCAGGAGATGGTGCCACTGGAGACGAGCGGAACGAGGAGGCTGGTGGAGCTCGCGATGAGGATCGGGTTCGCTAAATCATCAATGAGTGCCTGGCTCTCGGTCATAATCGCCTGACCGCTGGTCGGATTGTAGTAACTGCGATTCGGCAGGAAGTTCGGGAGTTTATAACTCGCCGAAGTGTCGGGCGCTTCTAGGTCAGTCGTGGGCGGATACATCGGGGAGCACAGCCAGCCGAGGAAGAGGCGCGTGTTATGCGGATCGGTGACATCCCAGTCGCGAATTTTATTACTTTGTACGCCGCCTGTCGCCCAAACTCCCGTGAGGAAGCGCTTCTGGTGAGAGACGAGTAGGGTAGCCGGGGAGTTGGGATTATAAGCTGACAAGATGCCGGAGCCGACGCGGGGTAGGGCTGGGGCGTTGATGGGGGCCGGCGGATTGACTTCCGGGGAATACATATCCGAACGCATGGTCACACGTTGGTCGGGACCCGCGAGTACCTGTAATTGACCGATGGCGATTTTAGCAGAGGCCAGCGCGTTAAAGCGTGCCCGCAGGTAGCCAGAATGGCTCTGGGCGAGGCGACTCTCCACCTGGAGAAATGAGGCGAGGACGATCACCATCATCACCATGGAAGCCATGACGGTAAGGGAGAGAACGAGGGAGAAACCTGAGCGTTTAAGTCTCATAGCAAATGGGGGTAAAAACACAGTAATCCCCCCTAGGGTCATGTCAAAGGATAGGTTTCGTCCATTTGTTCCAAAACAACGCACAAAATCATATAAAATCAATTAAAATCATATATCGATCATTAAACAGCGTTTAAAGAGCGGGCTTGCGACCCGAGGCTGATTCTTAAAGTTTCTACACGTGCAAACCCTCATTCAAGGTGCCGGCATCTTCATTTGGCCACTTTGCTTCTGTTCGCTGATGGTGGTCTACCTGGTCGTCGAACGTGCGATTGCTTTCAGGGTTTCGGCGGTCGTCCCCGACTCGGTCCTGAAGTCGGTACTCACCGGGCAGCTGGATCAGGTCGGGGTCGCCGACAGTGAATCGGTGGCTGGTCGTTTGGTGCAGCGCTGGAAAGACGGTGCCTCGGGGGACGTCCTCAAATCTTGGGCCCGTAGTGAGCTCGTGCGATTGCAGCGTGGCCTGCATCTGCTGGACAGCGTCGTCGCCGCCGCACCGTTGCTCGGACTGCTGGGCACGGTTACCGGTCTCGCCACGCTTTTCCCCGAGCAGGGTCTCCCTGATTCGCAGACGTTGACCCGCGGGGTCGGCCTCGCCTTGAGCACCACGATGATGGGGCTGTGCATCGCGATTCCAGCACTCGTCGCAGCGAATTGGCTCGGCCGCCGCCTAGAGATTCTTTCTTCCCGTCTTGATGTGCTCGTTGAAGCCCTCGAAGCCCGCCGCCGATGAGTTTGGTGATTTCGCGCCGCCGCCGCGCGGATATCAATGTGGTGCCGCTCATCGACGTGATGGTGGTGTTGGTCTTTTTCCTGCTGCTCAGCGGACGTTTTGAGCAGGCCCGGACGATGTCCATCGTGCCACCGGCCGCCAGTTCGGGAGCGACCGGAACGCCGGCCGCCACGCTCGTCGTTGGCGTCGATCGCGAAGGAAAGTTTTTCCTCGAAGGGAAGGAGATTACCCTGGCGGCCTTGGAGAAATCCCTCGTCGACCGGGCCGTGAAAGCCCCGGGGACGGAAGTCGTTATCGTCGCCGATGAGCGTTCGCTCACGGGGGCCGCGGTCCATGCCCTCGACGCCGTCGCCAAGGCTGGCCTGAAGCCACGCCTCCAAACGCGCCAACCGCGCTGATATTTCCCTTATGTCAAAGCGCCCGTCTGAAACCATTCGGCTCCTGGAAGAGTATACACAGGCCCATGGCACTTCCGGTCATGAAGACGCGGTCCGCGCCATCTTTGTGCACGCGATGCGCGGCCGCAAACTACAGGCCGATGGACTCGGCGGTGTGCTCGCCTCGCCGACCAAGGCTGTGAAAGGCCCGCGCGTGGTACTCACCGCGCATATGGATGAGATCGGCTTTCTAGTGCAATCGGTCACCCCCGATGGTTTCCTGCGTCTTGTGCCGGTCGGCGGCTGGCCGGATGGCGTGCTCGCCGCGCAACGTCTCCGCATCTTCGCCCGTTCGTCGCAGAAAGAATTCATCGGCATCGTCGCTGCTCTCCCGCCCCATCAAGGCGGAGCGCAGGCGGCGTCGGTCGATAAAGTTTACGTCGATATCGGTGCCCGCTCGGCTGAAGCCGTCGCCCATCATGGCATCCGCCCCGGCGATCCAGTGGTGCCGGACGGTCCGTTCACCGCTCTGGCGGAGCCCGGTCTCTACGCGGCGAAGGCCTTTGATAATCGGGTCGGGATGACGGCGCTCACGCTCGCGACCCATGAACTCGACGCCTCCGCGACGCCGTGCAATCTACTCGCAGTTGCGACGGTGCAGGAAGAAGTCGGTTGCCGTGGTGCGGTTGTAGCGGCTCGACTCGCTCAGCCAGAGGTGGTGATTGTGCTGGAAGGTCCGCCCGCGGACGATGCACCAGGCCTTTATTCTCCAGAGTCGCAAGGCTCGCTCGGACGAGGCGTGCAGGTGCGCGCCTTTGATCCGACCGCCATTATGAACCCTCGCCTAGTGGATCTCACCCTCGCCGTCGCGGCTGAGAAGGGGATTCCCTGTCAGCTTGCGGTGCGCCGCACGGGCGGCACGGATGCACGTTCGTTCCAGGCTCATGAAATCGGGGTACCGGTCATTGTCCTCGGGGTGCCCGCGCGCTATATTCATACGCATAATGCGGTCCTCGACGTGGCTGACCTCCAGGCCTGCGTGGATTTATCGGTCGCGCTCGTGCGTCGCCTGAACGCCCAGACGGTCGCGGCTCTGACGCAGTATCTGTGAGCGCGGCGACCTGCCGACTGAAGATCAAGGCCGTGCCGGGGGCTTCCCGCTCGGAGATTGTCGGTCGTCTGGGCGAGTCGCTGAAGATTCGCGTCGCCGCCCCTCCGGAAGGAGGTAAAGCCAACCGCGAGGTACTCGCCTTGCTCGCTGCGAAGTTGGGTCTCGCTGCGGCGCGGGTCACCTTGATTTCTGGTCAATCCTCCCCGGCGAAGGTTATTGAGGTAAGCGGCTGCACGGCCGAGCAGGCCTGGGCCCGGCTTCTCGCCTGAGCCCGCACAATCCGCTTGAGAGGGAAGGGGGGTCGGCTGACAGTAAGCCCATGTGCGCGGAAAAGAAACCCACCTCTGCCTCCGGCAAGGAAACCTTCGAGGTCGAGTTGAAGAAGCTCGAGAAGCTCGTGGAGTCGCTGGAGTCCGGCGACATCTCGCTCGATGAATTGGTGACGAAATACGAAGAGGGCATGCGCCTCTTGAAGTCTTGCCAGAAGAGTCTCGAAGCCGCCGAGCTTCGCATCGAACAATTGGGCAAGCGCGGTGAAGACTCTGAAGGCTGAAATGTCGATCCTCGCGACCATCCGCGGGCCGGCTGACGTCAAAGCCTTGGCGCCAGAACAACTCCCG
>Ga0136642_1000567_pt1 | contig 18523 bp, 16 predicted proteins | sample LowCatLa1302831Y_FD_115313 | JGI IMG/M metagenome (GOLD analysis project Ga0136642, IMG submission 115313) | Freshwater microbial communities from Lower Cathedral Lake, Yosemite National Park, California, USA - 13028-31Y | ecosystem: Environmental > Aquatic > Freshwater > Lake ... | reverse complement strand
TTCATTTCGTTCTTGGTTTTGTACTTCTCTTTACTCTCTTCGCAGCTGTGGGTACTGCATCGCTGACCCCGACAGTTGATCAGGTAGCAACCTGTTACACAACTATTAATGGGAAGTGCCCTGAAAGCAGTCCTGTCTTACCTGCAAAGGCTGCGGGAATTCTCCCTGGCGACCGGTTCATCTCTATTAATGGAGTTCAAGTAAAGAACTGGGCGAAAGATGTACAGGTGATTCGCAATAGTCCTGGTCGCCCGATCGATGTTACGGTTCTACGCGCCGGCAAAGAGTTTAGTTTTACGATCACTCCATCTACTCAAGTTGTAAATGGCAAGACTGTTGGCGTTATCGGAGTTATTAATACCCTGGGAATGCTCCGTCAAAACCCCGTCGACTCAACGGTGCACGCATGGCAACTTGGCCGCGAGCTCTTCACAAGTTCGTTCACCTCACTCGCATCACTGCCCGGAAAGATTCCAGCTCTCGTGAGCGAGACCTTTGGTGGGAAAGCTCGCGATCCTCAAGGACTCGTTGGGGTCGTCGGAGTTGCACAAGCCTCTGCACAGACCGTGAGTGATAACAAACTTGCTTGGAATGAGCGGATCGCGACATTTATCATGATTATCGCGAGCCTCAATATCTTCGTTGGAATCTTCAATCTCCTGCCACTTCTCCCACTTGATGGTGGCCATATGGCAGTTGCCATTGCCGATGGAGTTCGTAATTCGTGGGCGAAGTTGCGACGCCGGCAGGCGCCACGCCCGATCGATGTTGAAGCGCTCACACCCATCACGATTGTGGTCTTTGTATTCCTCGCAGCGCTCTCAATCTTGCTTCTCGCCGCTGATATTTTCAATCCTGTGCATTTTAATCTCTAATACGGCAGAATAACTCTCATGGTTGATCTTGGAATTCCTTCAGCACCTCCTCCTACTCTTGCTCCACGCCGCAAGAGCAAGCAACTCAAGGTAGGTAGCGTTCTGGTCGGGGGAGATGCACCAGTAAGTGTTCAATCGATGTGTACAACCCTCACCTCTGATGTCAATGCAACTCTTCAACAGATTGCAGAGCTCACAGCATCTGGTTGTCAGATTGTTCGCGTAGCTGTTCCATCACAAGATGATGCCGATGCCCTTGCGCAGATCGCAAAGAAATCGCAGATCCCAGTCATTGCAGATATTCACTTCCAGCCGAAATATATCTTCGCTGCAATCGATGCTGGTTGCGCTGCAGTTCGCGTTAACCCAGGCAATATCAAACAATTTGATGACAAGGTGAAAGAGGTTGCAAAGGCTGCCGGTGATGCAGGAATTCCTATCCGCATTGGTGTGAATGCTGGATCACTTGATCCACGTCTTCTTGCAAAGTATGGAAAGGCGACCCCCGAGGCACTCGCTGAATCTGCCCTCTGGGAAGCATCACTCTTTGAAGAGCATGGCTTTAGCGATATCAAAATCTCTGTGAAGCATCACGATCCAGTCACCATGGTGAAGGCATACCGAATTCTTGCTGCACAGTGCGACTATCCATTACACCTTGGTGTTACTGAAGCGGGACCGATCTTCCAGGGAACTATTAAATCTGCAACAGCATTTGGCATCCTTCTCGCCGAAGGAATCGGTGACACGATCCGCGTCTCACTCTCGGCACCTCCTGTTGAAGAGGTAAAGGTTGGAATCTCGATCCTTGAATCCCTCAACCTGCGTCAACGTAAACTTGAAATTGTCTCCTGCCCATCATGTGGCCGTGCTCAAGTCGATGTCTATTCATTGGCTGAGAAAGTCCAAGCAGGTTTGCAGGGCATGACAGTTCCATTACGTGTTGCGGTCATGGGTTGCGTAGTAAATGGACCTGGTGAAGCGCGTGAAGCAGATCTCGGAGTTGCATCCGGTAATGGCAAGGGCCAGATCTTCGTTAAAGGTGAAGTTATTAAGACTGTGCCTGAGTCGATGATCGTTGAGACTTTGATCGAGGAAGCTATGCGCCTAGCAGATGAGATGGAAGCAGCTGGAGTCGCCTCGGGCGCTCCTGAAGTCTCCGTCAAGTAACTCATTTCATTCGGTAAGGTTCGACCATGCTACGTATGTCGACCTTGCTCCTGCGCACACTTCGTGATGATCCAGCTGATGCCGAGGTCGCAAGCCACCGCCTCCTTGTAAGAGCGGGTTATGTCAGGCGTATCTCTGCTGGTATCTATTCGTGGTTACCACTTGGCTATCTCACATTCCGCAATATTGAACGCGTTGTCCGTGAAGAGATGGATGCTGCAGGTTTTCAGGAAGTTCACTTCCCATCGTTACTTCCACGCGAGCCATATGAGCAGACAAATCGATGGGAGCAATACGGATCCGATCTCTTTCGCCTCAAAGATCGCAAAGATAATGATTACCTCTTAGGCCCAACCCACGAAGAGATGTTCACCTTGATGGTGAAGGGTGAGTATTCATCCTACAAAGATCTCCCATTGTCGATCTATCAGATTCAGACAAAGTTCCGAGATGAGCCACGTCCACGTTCTGGAATTATCCGCGGCCGTGAATTTGTCATGAAAGACTCTTATTCATTCGATATAGATGATGCCGGTCTTGAGATCTCTTACCAAAAGCACCGTGATGCATACGTCAAGACTTTTACACGGCTTGGGCTCTCCTTCAATATCGTTTCAGCGATGGCTGGGGCAATGGGTGGATCTAAATCTGAAGAGTTCCTCGCGCCTTGCCCAACAGGTGAAGATACCTATGTACTCTGCGAAAAATGTGGCTATGCCGCAAATGTAGAGGCGATGACTACAAAAGTTGCCGCTTATTCAGGCGATGTCCCAGCAACGCTCGAAGTATTCGACTCACCAAATACACCCACTATTGATTCACTCGTCGAGCTATTGAATAAGACATTTGGCGGCGGATATACCGCCGATAAGACGTTGAAGAATGTCATGGTGATGGCAGATAAGAAAGCTATCTCTGTCTTAGTTCCTGGTGATCGTGAAGTTGATCTGAAGCGGCTTGGTGCAAACCTCTCTGGAGTTCACGAGCTTCGACTCTTTGAAGATGAAGATTTCACGAAGTTCCCTGGACTTGTGAAGGGCTATATCGGTCCGCAAGATGCAAAGAAATTTGGCATCACAATCTATGCAGATCCACGTATCGTCGCTGGCTCTCATTGGGTCACTGGTGCAAATGCAAAGGATAAGCACGCCCGCTTTGTTACCAATGGACGCGATTTCACCGTTGATGCATATATTGAAGCAGCCGAAGTGCGTGCTGGCGATCTCTGCCCGAAGTGCGATTCGCCCGTAATCATTGATCGTGCTATCGAGATCGGTCATATCTTCCAACTTGGTCGTTTATATGCGCAAGCTCTAGATCTGACTGTCTTGGATCAAAATGGCAAATCACAGGTTGTGACCATGGGTTCTTATGGAATCGGTGTATCGCGCGCAGTTGCAGCAATCGCTGAGCAGACCCACGATGAGATCGGTCTTTCTTGGCCACGTGAGATTGCACCAGCAGATGTGCATATTGTCGCCACAGGTAAAGATGAGATCATTCTTGAGACTGCAGAGAAGTTAGCTGCAGATCTTGAGGCAAAGGGCCTTCGCGTCATGCTCGATGATCGTAAAGATCCAAGCGCCGGTGTGAAGTTTAAAGATGCTGAATTAATCGGAATTCCATTTATTGTGATCGTCGGTAAGGCGCTCGCTGAAGGAAAACTTGAACTTCGTATCCGCAAGAGTGGAGAGAAGAGTGAGATCAGCGCCGCATCTGCAGTCGATGAGATTTACACAGTAGTCACTGCATAATGATTCTCTCGATAGGGCAGTGGATATTCCTTGCTCTTGCAGCCGGAATGGCTGGCTTTGTCGATGCGATTGCCGGTGGTGGTGGACTTATCCAACTTCCCGCCCTTCTTATCGGCCTATCGAATAAACCAATACCCATGATCCTTGGAACAAATAAAGTTCCTGCGATCTTCGGGACTTCTTTTTCGGCTGCCGCTTATTTCAAACGAGTAAAGCCAGATCTACATCTGACGCTCTCAATGGCGATTCCAGCATTCATTGGCTCGGCGAGTGGAGCACGGCTAGCCTCAGAATTTCCTAAGAGCATCTTCCGTCCTGTCATCATCGTCTTATTACTTCTCGTTGCGATCTATACCTGGAAGCGCCCACAGCTTGGGATGGAGGAGAACCTCAAGTTCACTCCTGTTGTACGTAGATTTGTTGTTGGTGGATCTGGATTTCTCATCGGTTTCTACGATGGAATCTTTGGCCCAGGGACTGGCTCATTCCTATTATTTATTCTTGTAGGGGTCGTTGGTTATGCATTTTTGAAGGCATCAGCGACCGCCAAATTAGTCAATATCGCAACAAACTTTGCCGCGATTCTGACATTTACCTTTACCGGACATATCTGGTGGAAGGTCGGACTTTTGCTTGCGATCGCCAATGTGACGGGCTCGATCTTTGGTGCACGGCTTGCGATTAAAGGTGGATCACCCCTGGTCCGTAAAGTCTTCTTAATCATGACGTTTTTGCTTATCGCTAAAGTCGGTTATGATTGGATCACAATTAAATAACTAAGGAAATAGAGGCAAGACCATGACGCTACTTGAAGAGATCGCGGTAGCGATCACCCCTGCGATTGAAGCTGCAGGATGTTACTTAGAGGAAGTTACCCTCACCCCAGCCGGTAAGCGCAAAATTATGACAGTTATTGTCGATGGCGATACCAATCTCTCACTTGATCAAGTCACTGCTGTCTCTAAAGAAGTCTCAGCAATAGTTGAAGTACTTCCAGCTCTTGGGGATACACCCTTCACTCTAGAAGTCACTTCACCCGGCGTAGACCGCCCCCTCACCAATCCACGCCACTGGCGTAAAAACCATGGCCGCCTCATCAATGTCACGTTGCACGATGAGAAGAGTATGAAGGGAAGAATTGGTGATTCAACAGAGATAGATGTTGAGATTGATTCTGTGAAGATTGCCTATGCCGCAATCAAGCGCGCTCTCATCGAGATTGAATTTAAATCACTTAAATCTGCCGACAGTGAGGGTGATGAATAATGCCAGTCGAGATGTCGGCCCTCACAACAATTATCGCTGAGAAGAAGATGCCATTAGAGAAATTGATCAACCAGATCGAGAATGCGGTTGCAACGATCTACTCAGAGCAGCCTGATGCTAAGCCTGGTGGTCGCGCCGTTCTCAATCGGCAGACCGGAGATATTGTTATCTGGACTTCGATTTTCGATGAAGAAGGTATCTTCGTGGAGAGTGTGATCCATGAAATTGAAGGCTTTGAGGCCCTTGCAGATAAAGAGGCTCGCAAGACGATCAAGCAGGCGATGAGAGATGCCAATGATGCAACGATTGTTGGGGAGTTCTCAGCCAGCGTTGGAGATGTCATCTCTGGCATTGTTCAACAAGGACGCGACAAAGAAGTTATCTACGTAGATCTTGGAAAAGTTGAAGGAAAGATCCCGCCTAATGAACAAGTCCCAACAGAATCATTTAAACATGGGGATCGCATCAAGGCTTTCGTTGTTGATGTTAAACAAGGAGAGAAGGGTCCTGAGATCGTTCTCTCTCGAACCCACCCTGCTCTCGTTAAAGCGCTCTTCGCACTTGAAGTCCCTGAAGTTAAAGATCGCACTGTAGAGATTGTTGGAATATCGCGCGAGCCGGGTGCTCGGACAAAGATTTCAGTTCGAACACATCGCGCCGGTGTAAGTCCAAAGGGTGCACTGATTGGACCAAGTGGAGTTCGCTCACGCGCAGTCATCGATGAACTTCAAGGCGAGAAGATTGATATCGTCGATTATTCAGATGATCCAGCCGCATATGTTGCAGCAGCGCTTGCTCCAGCAAAGGTATCGAGCGTTGAGATTGTTGATCTTGAAACAAAATCTGCAAAGGTGATCGTTCCAGATTATCAACTCTCACTCGCAATTGGTGCCAATGGCCAGAACGCTCGTTTAGCTGCACGATTGACCGGCTGGAGAATCGATATTCATCCAGATAATCCTGTCGCCAGAATCGAGAAGCCAAAGCCTGCCGCAGAGCCAGAGGAGCTATCAGAGCAGCAAGATACGCAGGAATTACCGTCTTAGGAGCAGTAGCAGGTAAGGTTCTCCTATCAGTTCACTTGTGAGCCGTCTGGAGAGTTGATTGCCTACCCGCAGTTGCATCGCCTGTCGCACACGAGAGTCCTGGGAAGATCTACTTCATCTAGTTTTGATCGGGGATCGGGTAACACCGGATCCTGACCATAAACTTCCTGGACGTGGGGCTTGGTTACATCCCAGATGTTTTGAGATTGCCAAGAGCCGCAGAGCTTTCCTGAGAGCCTTTCCGGCGGCAAGGAAGTTTCAGGAGTTAGTTCTAGATGATCTAGCGCAGTATTTGTCCAACTCTTAAGGAGACCAGAATGGCAAGCACACAAGCATGAGCACCGCGCGCTCATGAGTAAGGCAATCATTTAGGCTCCTGTTTGAACCCCAGGGCCTATGAATAATCTAGGTTCACACTGGGAAGGCAATTGTGGCAAAGGTCCGCGTTTACGAATTAGCTAAAGAGCTCGGTTTAGAGAGCAAAGAACTTCTCGCGAAGTTACAAGAAGTTGGCGAGTTTGTTCGTTCAGCATCATCAACAGTTGAAGCACCTGTGGTGCGTAAACTCATGGAGAAGTTCCCGGATATGAAGCCGGTTGAAGCTGCTCCCGAGAAGCCGAAGGCAGCAAAGAAGACCGCTGCAAAGAAGGCAGCCCCTGCAGGACCATCACAAGAAGAGATCGATGCAGCTATCGCGCAGCTCGATGAGACAACTCGTAACCAATTAGGAATTCAAGCAGGTCAATCTGCGCCGGCAGCCCCAGCTCCAGCCGCACCACGACCTCAAGTTCCATCAGCACCAACCCACGATGGAGAAACACCTGCGGCAAATCCTGCTGCAGCAAATAATCTTCCACGTCCACCACGTGCTGGAAATAATCCATTCTCAACTGGCGCAGCAATGCCACGCCCACCAATGCCACGACCACCTGCACAACGTCCACTTCGTCCAGGAGAACGTCCTGCACCTGGTGCAGCACGTCCAGGTATGGCCGGCGCACGTCCAGGTTCTGTTCGTCCAGGTTTTGCAGCACGTCCACCTGCAGGTCCAGGTTCACGTCCACCAGGATCAACTGGTGCACCAGGTTCAACAGGTGCAGCTCGTCCGGGCGGATCTCCATATCGCCCAGGAAGCGGAGCACCTTCATCTGGTGGCCCAGGTGGCGCCGGTGGATCGACACCACCAGCATTTGGAAATAAGGGTGGCGGAGGTCGTCATCAACGCGGCGGTACTGCTGGTGCATTCGGTAAGAATGGCGGCAGAGGGAAGAGCGCCCGTAAATCAAAGAAGGCTTTGCGTGAAGAGTTCGACAATATGGCGGCACCATCTCTAGGTGGAGCAGTACTTCCACGTGGAAATGGAGAGTCAACAATCCGTCTTCGCAGAGGTTCATCACTGATGGACTTTGCCGAGAAGATCAATGCAGATCCAGCAGCGCTAGTTTCAGCGCTCTTCCACTTAGGTGAAATGGTTACTGCAACTCAATCTGTTGATGAAGATACCTTCACAATTCTTGGTAATGAACTTGGATTCAAAATTCAAGTTGTTAGCCCAGAAGATGAAGATCGCGAACTCCTTGAAGAGTTTGATATCGACCTTGATCAAGAGCTCGAAGATATCTCCGATGAAGATCTCGTTGTGCGCTCACCAATCATCACCGTCATGGGTCACGTCGACCACGGTAAGACCAGGCTCCTTGATGCGATTCGATCTACTGAGGTTGTTAAGACTGAAGCAGGCGGAATCACACAGCACATTGGTGCATATCAGATCCACCATGTTCACGATGGCGTTGAACGTGCCATTACATTTATTGATACACCAGGTCACGAAGCCTTCACAGCGATGCGTGCTCGTGGCGCAAAGGTCACAGATATCGCGATCTTGGTAGTTGCAGCAGATGACGGCGTAATGCCTCAGACCATTGAAGCGCTTAACCACGCTCAAGCAGCGGATGTTCCAATCGTTGTTGCAGTGAACAAGGTCGATAAAGAAGGTGCGAACCCAGATAAGGTCCGCCAACAGTTGACCGAATACAACTTAATTGCAGAGGAATATGGCGGAGACACAATCTTCGTAAACGTCTCAGCAAAGTCAGGTGAAGGAATCTCTGCACTTATTGATTCAGTTCTCTTAACGGCTGATGCTGCACTCGATCTTCGCGCAGTTGCTGCCGATGTTGCTCGCGGCGTAGCTATTGAAGCTAACCTCGATAAGGGCCGTGGCCCAGTAGCAACAGTGCTTGTACAGCGTGGAACTCTTCATGTTGGCGATGCAATCGTTGCCGGCGGATCCTATGGTCGCGTTCGTGCGATGTTGGATGAGAATGGCGATAGCGTTGAAGAAGCTGGTCCATCACGTCCAGTTCAGGTACTTGGATTTACATCTGTTCCAGGTGCTGGAGATACATTCATTGTCGCTGAAGATGACCGTACTGCTCGTCAGATCGCTGAGAAGCGTCAACTTGCAACGCGTAACGCACTCCTTGCTAAGACTCGTAAGAAGGTCTCACTTGAAGACTTCATGGAGCAATCTAAGGTCAGCACACTTAACCTCATCATTAAGGGTGACGTATCTGGTTCTGTTGAAGCTCTCGAAGATGCACTTCTACAACTCGATGTTGGCGCTGAAGTTGATCTTCGCGTTATTCACCGTGGTGTTGGTGCTATTACAAAGAACGACGTCACTCTCGCATCTGCATCAACTGCAGTAATTATCGGCTTTAACGTTAAGCCAGAACCTCAGACAGCGGTCTTCGCTGATCAAGAGGGCGTTGAAGTGAAGTTCTATACCGTTATCTATCAGGCAATCGAAGAGATCGAAGCATCGCTTAAGGGTCTTCTCAAGCCTGAGTACGAAGAGATCATTACTGGTAATGCTGAAGTTCGCGATATCTTCAAATCTTCTAAGGTTGGAAATATTGCTGGATCGATGGTTCTGGATGGAACAATCAAGCGCAACGCAAAGGCTCGTACCTTGCGCGCTGGAGTTGTTCATACCGAGAACCTTCAGATCGACTCACTTCGTCGATTCAAGGATGATGCCAACGAAGTCCGTGAAGGATTCGAGTGCGGTATCGGACTCGGTTCCTTCAAGGAGCTTGAAGTTGGCGATGTAATTCAGACCTTTGAGATTCGCGAGAAGAAGCGCGCATAACAATGGCATCTAATCGCGCGCTAAAGGTTGCAGATCGCATTAAAGAGGTGGTCGCACAAGCACTTGAGACACGGGTAAAAGATCCGCGCCTTGGCTTTGTGACGATCACCGATGTGCGAGTAACTGGCGACCTTCAACAAGCATCAGTCTTCTATACGGTATTTGGGGATGAAGATGCCCAATCCGGAACTGCTGCGGCACTTGCATCATCTAAAGGTTTGATCCGTGGCGAAGTTGGCAAATCACTTGGGCTTCGTATCGTTCCATCGATTGAATTCTTTGCTGATGGTCTGCAAGAACAAGCTTCTGCCATGAATGATCTGATGAGTCAGGTTCGCAAGGCTGATGAAGAGCTTGCGAAGCTTCGCGAAAATGCGAAACCCATTGGCGACGCAAACCCATATAAGACTCACGAGTAAGCCACCACAACGATGAACGGATTCCTCCTTGTTGATAAGGCAAGTGGAATGACTTCTCACGATGTTGTTGCAAAGGCTCGCAAGAAGTGTGGGACCAAACGGGTTGGCCATGCAGGAACTTTGGATCCAATGGCTACTGGCGTTCTCGTACTCGGCATAGGAAATGCGACAAAACTTCTGCAATATGTTGTCGATGGAAAGAAACGCTACGAAGCGACGATCAAACTTGGTATTGCGACCCACACAGATGACCGTGAAGGTGAAGTGCTTTCTACTGCAGATACCTCTGGCTTAACTGATGAACTCATTCGCGTTCAGCTTGGAAAATATGTAGGGACAATCTTGCAACGACCAAGCTCTGTCTCTGCAATTAAGATTGATGGAAAACGTGCGCATGAAAGAGTTCGCTCTGGTGAAGTTGTTGAGATCCCAGCGCGTGAAGTAACTATCTTCTCAATCGATATTAAAGCGATTCGGGGGAGTGAGATTGACATTGATGTCACATGCTCGGCCGGAACCTATATTCGTGCAATCGCTCGCGACTTAGGTGAAGCACTTGGGGTAGGTGGGCACCTGACTTCACTTCGTAGAACTTTGGTCTCACCCTTCTCAATCGATGAGTGCTCAGATCTTGAATCTGCACAGGTTATTCCTACCGCAGAAGGCATATCGCGCATGATGCCAACGCGCTCATTGACAAGTGAAGAGCTTATTGAGATTGGTTTTGGACGCACGATCGCATCGAGTGAGAGCGATGGAGCGGTTGCAGCCCTTGGTCTTGATGGCTCCTTTACAGCCTTGCTTGAGAACCGCGATTTTGCGGGCAAACGCTTGGCGACACCGACCCTTGTGGCCGTGAAAGAATAAGGGAATGAGATCAGTGGCAATCGGAATCTTCGATGGGGTTCACGCTGGCCATCAAGAGATCATCGCAGAAGCTGCAAAGCACGGTGAAGTCACAGTACTTACCTTTGATCCACACCCAACTTCTATCTTTGCTCCAGAGCGCACCCCATCCATGTTGGTGCCGCTTGCAGATCGCATTGCTCTATTAAAGAAAGCCGGTGCCGCCGATGTTGTCGTACTCGCTTTCACCAAGGAGTTTGCAAGCCTTACTCCAGCAGAATTTATCGATGAGATTCTTATCGACCAACTTCATGCATCACATGTGACAGTCGGTGAGAACTTCACCTTTGGCCACAAAGCTGCAGGAAACGTTGAGACTTTGAAGAACTCAGGTAGGAGCTTCGGCGTGAGCTCTGTTGCACTGGCTGAGAACCGAGGCTCGGCAATATCGTCATCACGTATTCGCACTCTGATCGTTGATGGGGATATAGAGCGCGCAAATGAGTTACTTACTCGACGCTTCTATCTTCGCGGTCCAGTTGTTCATGGAGAAAAGCGTGGGCGAACTATTGGTTACCCCACTGCAAATATTGGATTAAAAGAAAATGCAACGATTCCTGCAGATGGAGTTTATGCAGGATGGCTTGAAGTCGGCGCCAAGCGTTGGCCTGCAGCTATTTCAATTGGAACGAACCCAACATTCCCAGGTATGCGTGGTCGCCAAGTTGAGGCATATGCACTTGATCAAACAGGGTTAGATTTATATGACCAAGAGGCAAAGCTTGAATTTGGTTGGCGCCTACGTGACACACTTAAATTTGATGGACTCGATCCATTATTAGTACAGATGAAGAAAGATTGTGATCAAGCCCGCTTACTAACAAAGGAAAACTCATGAGCACCCAGGCACAAAAAGTAGATATGTGGTTTGACCCGGCTTGTCCCTTCGCATGGATCACCTCGCGCTGGTTACTTGAAGCATCGAAGGTCCGCGATATTGATGTTACCTGGAACATTATGAGTCTTGCCCATCTCAATAAGGATCGTGAAGTTGATGCCGCTCATGCAGAAGCTTTCGCAAAGTCATGGGGAACTGTTCGCCTTGTTGCTGCAGTAACAGAGAAGCACGGCAATGCTGCAGTGATCGCGCTCTATAACGCTCTCGGTGATCGCATCCATCTTAAGAAAGAGCAGATGAGTGATGATCTTCTTGCAGCTGCGCTTGCTGGTGCTGGACTTCCTGCAGATCTACTAGCTGATGCAGCAGATGAATCGTGGAATCTTCCGATGATCGCTAGTCATGAGCGAGCAATCTCAATGGTTGGAAACGATGTAGGTACTCCTGTTGTTGCGATCGGTGATGCAGCCTTCTTTGGCCCAGTTATCTCCCCGGCCCCCAAGGGTGAAGAGGCAGGCAAGCTCTGGGATGGCTTCGTGCTCTGTGTTCAGACCCCTGGATTCTTCGAGCTAAAGCGCGCTCGCAAGGTTGGTCCACGCTTTAGTTAAATAAATCTCTCAACGAAACGTCCCATAGATCCCTTACAAATTGAGCGATCAGTCTGCACAATAGATCTATTCGATTCCTCACCCGAGGAAGGATGTGGAGAAAAAATGGCTGGTAAATCTCTCGTTAAGAATCTCAATGTGTGGGAAGCAATTGGAATCTCAGTTGCCCTCATGGCGCCTTCCATGGCGGCCAATATCAATCCGCAAGGAAGCGTTGGACACTCTGGACGCGCAGTTCCGCTCTCATTTGGAATCGCGACAATCGGAGTACTCCTCATCGCCTACGGGTTTGTAAGACTCTGCCAGTACTTTAATCACGCAGGTAGCGTCTATGGATTCGTTGGAGCCACTACAGGTGCTCGTAGCGGAGTTGTCGCTGGTTGGGGATTGCTCGGTACTTATACATTTTATGGTTGCGTAACATCTATGGCGGCTGGCATCTTTGGTGCTGACTTCCTCAGCAAGCTCGGTCTCTGGAAGAACCAACCAACATGGTCAGCGTTCCTTATTGGTGCAGTTGCACTAGTACTTGGATACTGGCTCGCTGTTGTTCCTGCTCGTAACGGAACCCGCATGCTCTTAACTTTTGAAGGTGTAACCGTTGTCTTGATTCTGATTACAACAGTAATTGTCTTTATCAAGCTCGCTACTGGACATGCACCTAACGGAAACCATGTGGATTGGTCAGTATTCTCAATTCCAAAGAGCGCTGGTTTTAACGGAGTATTCGTTGGAGCTGTATTTGGATTCCTCTCATTCGCTGGCTTTGAAGTATCTTCAACACTTGGCGAAGAGACAAATAATCCGCGCAAAGATATCTCTCGTGCAATGCTCGGTACTGCAATCTTCGGTGGTTTCTACTTCGTTATCGTGACAGCTGTCGAGGTAATGGGATTTGGAACTAATGATGCCGGTATCAAGGCATTCGGAAGTTCAGGATCGTTGATGGGTGATCTCGGCACTAGCTTCATCGGATCATGGATCGGCACAATGATCTCACTCGGTGCTTGTGTCTCTGCATTTGGGTGCTTACTCGCATGCTTGGTAGGCGGATCACGCCTCTCCTTTGCGATGGCGCGCGATGCAGGTAATACTCACTTGAGCGCGATTGGTGAAAAGAACGGTACCCCAGTCAATGCAACACGCATCATGACTCTTGCCGTCCTCTTTATCGTTGTCGTCTGGCACCTCGTATGGAACAAGCAAGCCTTCGATATCTTCGCTGGCTCTGGAGTTATCGGAACCTTGATCCTCTTGGTCGTGTATCTCATGGTGACCGTTGGAGCGATTCGCTTCATCTTCTTCGGTTCAACCAAGAGAGCCCCAGCTTGGGAGATCATCATTCCTATCTTGGGTATCGGCATGCTTGGAATTACTGTGTGGGAGAACATCCACCCATGGCCAACAGCCTGGGCATCTCGCGCACTTCCAATCGCAGCTGCTATCTGGCTCGTCGCAGGCATCGCATTTATCGCAGCGAAGCCAGCTCTTGCCAACAAGATGGGCGAAAAACTTCGCAACGACGAGAACCTTTCGGCGGCGCGCTAGTTTCAGTACGATAGGAATATGTTAAAAAATGCAAAGGTCATTGATCTAACTATTCCTTTAAGTTCAGATATCGTCATGTGGCCAGGGGCTCCAGCTTTTGAAGCGGAGACCCTGGTCACTGTCGCACATGATGGGTATTACGCAAGACGAGTCTCTTTCTTCGAGCACACTGGCACACACTTTGATGCACCGTGTCACTTCATCGATGGCGCAAAAACAGTGGACAAGATCCCAGCATCTGAATTAGTTCGCCAAGCAGTGGTTATAGATATCTCACAGCGTATTGGTAGCGATCCAGATGGTGAACTCTTAATGTCAGATGTCGAATCGTTTGAAGTAGCTCACGGTCAGATTCCTCAGAGTGCAGCGATATTGCTTCGCACTGGTTGGGAAGAGTTCAACCATGACTCACTCCGCTATGCGGGCAAGCCAGGAGATCTTCGATTCCCAGGCTTTGGTGTTGAAGCATCAAAGTTCTTAGTTGAGAAGCGCGGCGCAGTCGCATTTGGTACAGATACTTTAGGAATTGATACTGGCGCAGCAACTTCTTTCCCAGTTCACTCGCAAGTAACTCATCCAGCTGGGCTATGGCACTTAGAGAATCTTCAAAACTTGTCGCAGTTGCCAGCGCTCGGTGCATGGATTGTCGTGGGCGTTCTTCCACTCGTTGGTGGATCTGGAAGCCCTGCGCGAGTTATTGCGCTCCTTCCGTAAGATGGCTGCTCCTCTCACATTTCTTGCGACATGTGATCTCGTTGCACTTGTGCGCGGTAGATCGCTAGAAACTCCTGCAGGCAATGGCTCAACCGTTGGTTGGGTTCCGGCAGATTTAGCTCTCTCAAGCTTTGGTGCAATATGGCATGAGAATCCCTTTGGTTCAGTCGGTGATCTCAGATTACGACCAGTACCTGGAGCTTCCTATCAGATGCCGAAAAAAGATGGCGCTGGGGTAATGACACTTCTTCTTGCTCAGCAAGTTCTTCCAGATGGGAGCACGTGGGTCAATGATCCAAGAGCTTTTGCGATGGGTGCTTTAGAAGAGCTTAAATCTGAATTCGGAATTGAACTTATTGCATCTTTTGAACACGAATTTTTACTGCATGGTGCGGCTTATGATGGCTCGGCTTTCGGTCTTGATGCACTTCGAGCAGTCGAACCATTTGGGTCTGAGCTTGTTCACTTGTTACGTGAGAATGGTTTAGAACCCGAAAATTGGCTTGCAGAGTATGGAGTCAATCAATTTGAAATCACACTTGGTGCAACCGATGCCCTCAAGGCTGCCGATCATGCAGTCGTACTCCGCGAATTTGTTCGCGATCTTGCACGCATTCATAGCCTTCGAGCATCTTTCACTCCGCTTGCAAACCCAGAGAGCGTTGGCAATGGTGTGCATGTACACCTCTCGCTCTCAAAGAATGGCAAGCCAATTACTTATGACCCTGCATCGCCAGGAAATCTCAGTGTCACAGCATCCAAGGCCTTCAACGGAATCTTGAAGCATGCTGCAGCGCTTCTACCTTTCACTGCACCTTCGCAGATATCGTTCTTGCGTTTACAGCCACATCGCTGGAGCTCAGGGGGTGCCTTCATTGCAGTTCAAGATCGTGAAGCGCTCCTTCGAATCTGTCCGGTAAATACAAGTGGTGCTACCCCTGCCGAGAAGACTTTTAATGTGGAGTTCAGAGCTGCAGATGCCACCGCAAATCCATGGATTGTCATTGGAGTCTTGGCCAGAGCGCTGATCTCAGGTCTTCGAGATGATCGCGAGATTGCACATATAGGCGCAACAGATGAGCCACTACCGCGCTCACTTACTGAAGCGATAGCATCCCTTCATCAAGATCCCGAAGTTATGAGTTGGTTCCCCAAAGAGTTATTAGATACCCATCTTGGAATTCGGTCTGTTGAAGCAGCTGCGCTAGAGAACCTCTCTGATGCACAGAAATGTGAAAGGTACTTAAATGTCTACTAATAACTCATCACACTCGGGCCCAGCGAGTGAGTATCTCGCAGGCCTCTCACTTGTAGATCACCATGTACACGGAGTGGTACGAGATAACCCGACTGCAGAAGCATTCTCTAACATGATTACCGAATCCGATCGCACTCCCAAGTCGATAGAAGTGGCACTTAACTCTCAAGTTGGTTTTGCTGTCAGGCGATGGGCAGCGCCTCTTATCGGAGCGCCAGCTCATATATCTGCTGATGATTACTTCAAACATAGAATTTCAGTAGGAAGTGAGTTTGTAAACTCAACCTTGTTGAAGGCGGCCAACATCGGACATTACTTCCTCGAGACTGGTTATCGCGGAGATGAGATCCATGGCGTCGAAGGTATGCGCGCTGTCACTGGATCAACGGTGAGTGAGATTATCCGCATTGAATCAGTGGCCGAAGCCCTTGCAAGGTCTGGCTCTTCAGCGGCAACCTTTGCAACAGATTTTGTGAATGCACTCGCTGCTGCCTCAAAGAATGCAATCGGTTTAAAGTCAATCGTCGCCTATCGAATCGGTTTAGATTTCGATCCAACTCGGCCAACTGCCAAAGAAGTTGAAGCCGCAGCTGGTCGTTGGTTGAAAGAAGTGGAGACCACTGGCATCGCACGTGTTGCAGATCCAGTATTAATTCGCTTCCTCATTTGGACTGGCGCAGATCTTCGTCTGCCCTTCCAATTCCATATTGGTTATGGCGACCCAGACCTTAATCTGCATAAGTGTGATCCGCTCTTAATGACAGATCTCATTCGCGCATTCGAGAAGTTAGAGATTCCAATACTGCTTCTCCATACATATCCTTATCAGCGCAATGCGGGTTACCTTGCTCAGATGTTCAATAACGTTTATCTCGATGTTGGCCTTGCCATTAACTATTCAGGTGCGCGCTCTGGTGCGATTATTGCCGAGACACTTGAGCTCGCCCCATTCCATAAGATTCTCTTCTCCTCTGATGCATGGGGTCTCTCTGAATTAACTTTCCTGGGGGCTCATCTCTTCCGCCGCGGACTCGGGCGAACTCTTGACTCCTTCGTTACAGATGATGAGTGGTCGCCAGCAGATGCAATCAAGGTCGCAAAGGCAATCGGTCACGATAATGCCCTAGCTGCTTACAGGTTATAGTCGGACTGTTACGAGACCAAGGAGCTTGAGCCATGGGTAAGAAGAAGCAACGTGAAGAAATTCTTGCATCCGTTAAGCGGGAGAAGATACGTCTTATCCGCTATCTCTATTGTGACCCTGCTGGCGTGATCCGTGGCAAAACTGTTACTGCATCACAGCTGCCTTCTAAAATTACTGAAGGCGTAGGGCTCACTCGCGCCCAGCATGCGGTTAATCTCTTTGAAGATCTCATTCCTATTGAGGGAATGGAACCGGTTGGTGAAGTCCGCATCGTTCCCGATATGGATACTTTTGGAATCCTTCCTTGGGTTGATCGAACCGCATCTTTCTACTGTGATCTCACTGAACAAGATGGAAGTGAATGGGGAGGTTGCACTCGCTCTGTCTTAAAGCGCGCAATCGCAAAGCTTGATGCTCTGGGATTAGAGATGTACTCAGCATTTGAATCAGAGTTCTACCTTGCAACCATGGGCGCAGATGGGCCAATTCCGTGGCAGAACGGCCCGGTCTACTCCAGTAGTGGGATGGATCGTGCAAGTGCACCCATGCATGACATGGTCGATCATCTTGAATCACAAGGCATTGTTGTTGAGCAGGCGATTAATGAGTATGGTCCTGGTCAACAAGAGATTGCGATTAGATATTCAGATGCGCTTAATTCTGCAGATAATCATCTGAAATTTAGAGACACAATTCGTGGAACTGCCGAAGTTCAGCATGGATTGCTCGCATCCCTCGCGCCTAAGCCATTTGCCGATGGAATTGGATCCGGGGCTCATGTCCACTTCTCGATTTGGAATAAAGAGAAGCTCAATCTCTTCTATAACGAGAACGAACCAACAAAACTTTCAAGCTTCGGTGAATCATTTGTTGCAGGAATTTTAGATCACTTGCCTGCATTGATCGCTCTCTCATGTCCATCAACTCTCTCTTATCAACGCCTCAAGCCGCATTCATGGGCGGGAAACACAATCTCCTGGGGTTATGACAATCGTGAATGTTCGGTTCGTGTTGCCAGCCCATTTAAGGGCCGGGAAATGCAGTCGATTAATTTGGAGTTAAAGGCTTCTGATGGTTCTTCCAATCCATATCTATCCCTTGCTGGAATTATTCTCGCTGGCATGGATGGAGTAGAGAGAGGCCTGAAGGCTCCACAACCTTCAGCTCACGACCCCAATCTCATGAGTGATGAAGAGAAGATTGCTTGCGGAATTCGCCCACTTCCTTCCAACCAACTTGAAGCCTTAGATAACCTCGAGAAGGATGCTGTACTTCGCGAAGGTCTTGGCGAATTAATGATGCGAGCAATTCTGCTCACCCGGAGGGCTGAAGCTGCAAAGGCTGCAGATCTCGGCGAGGATTGGGCAAGACTCGCCACATTTAGCACCTTCTAGAGCGCTCATTTAGGCGTGATCTGAGAGCCCTACATCTCGATTTCGCCTCATCCAGACCCTTGGGTAGACTCACCCTTACATCAAAGCGAGTAATTGTGCCTTCGTGAATCACACCGAGGCCCTCGTGACAGTACAAGGAGTGCCCCATGGCCTTACAGCCAGCAGAGAAAAAAGAAATCATTGCTAAATACGGCGCTTCTGCCACTGACACAGGAAGCCCAGAGACTCAGATCGCATTGCTATCAAAGCGAATTGAAGAAGTTACAGAACACCTCAAGACCAACAAGAACGACCACCACAACCGTCGTGGACTCTTGCTCATGGTCGGTAAGCGTCGCCGTATCTTGCAATACCTCGCAAAGACTGATGTAACACGCTACAGAGCGATTATCGAAAAGCTCGGTATTCGCCGCTAATTTAGTAAAT
>Ga0136642_1000566_pt1 | contig 18534 bp, 29 predicted proteins | sample LowCatLa1302831Y_FD_115313 | JGI IMG/M metagenome (GOLD analysis project Ga0136642, IMG submission 115313) | Freshwater microbial communities from Lower Cathedral Lake, Yosemite National Park, California, USA - 13028-31Y | ecosystem: Environmental > Aquatic > Freshwater > Lake ... | reverse complement strand
TAAAACATTTCCATACCATTTTTTCTCAAACTTATTTGCTCCATAATTTGAATCTGAGTAGTTATAAAATTTATATACTAATTCTTGTGCTTTTTCTTTTGGTGTCATAGGTTATTTGTTTTGGTTATAGGTTTGGTTGTATTCTGTTAATAAATCTTCAATAGAATAACGCTTCATATCTAGGCCAATTAACATACCTTTTTTACTTGGTTGAAAGTTAAGTCTATGGTTAAACGCCCATTCAACAAAGTCTATTGTCTGCTCTTTTTCTTTTTCAAGTAATTCTTTTGCCATATCTAAAATGTCATAAACATTATTGTCGTTATCACATTCTATCCAATCAATTAATTCTTGCATTGTTGTTTTCATAGGTTATTTATTATAGGTTATTTGTTTTGGTTTATGATAACCACTTAATAATTATTTTTTTTTGTTTCTCTAATTCAGTAGCCACAGCAGCAACCCTAGCAGCATTACTAGCAAACCTAGCAGCACAAGCAACATCACTAGCAGCCCTAGCAGCATTACTAGTAGCATCACTAGCAGCCCAAGCAGCATTGCTAGCAGCCCAAGCAGCATCCCTAGCAACATCACTAGCAGCCCTAGCAGCATTACTAGTAGCATCACTAGCAGCCCAAGCATCACAAGCAACATTACTAGCATTCCTAGCAGCCCAAGAAGCAGCCCAAGCAGCATTACTAGCAGCCCTAGCAGCAGCCTTAGCAGCATTACTAGCAGCGTCATATATTTTACCATCAGCATAATCTCTAGCAGCCTGTATAGCTAGTCTAGGTCTATTATCATTAGGATAATCTGATTCGTAAATATGCAATACTGACTCCGCAAAATCTGCTGCAATATGCCTGTAAATACTATTATGGTTGTCTGTACATTTAAATGCCCATAAGCAATCTTCTACGCCATTTGATTCAAGAATAGTAAGCAGGTCTAATGGTTCATCATCAGCTTCTGTTTTGTTTAAATAGGTTAATAGCTTTGACCAACCTTCAGAGCAAGGTGAATGTTCTTTGATTCTGTTTAATGTTGTTTTCATAGGTTATTTTTATAATTAAAATCTACTGTATATACTTTTACAGATTTTGATTCAGATGTTTCATAATATATAGTTCCTTCAAACTCTGAGGGATATTTACTTTCAAATGGAACATATTTAATTCTTTTACCTGAATGATTGTATTTCTCATTAGCACCCATATAATCATCTACTATTTCTAATAGTCCTTCCCATGTGTTAGATGCCCCAATAGGTATTGAATCTTCTACATCACAAGCATAATATATAAATTTAAGATTTAGTGCATTTTGTTTAAATGTGTTCATAGGTTATTTTTATAGGTTATTATAGGTGTTGGTTGAATAGCTTGACTGCGATTAACTACGTTTTTAGTAGTAGATAGCAAATAACTTATCTATTTTTAGTTGGTGTTCTAATAGCTGCCGATTGATTAACTTCGTTTTTTTCTAGGTTGTCGTAGTTAAGAATAGCTGAACATGAATTACAATTAAATTCACTTTCTGCAAGTTTACTTTTCCAAACATATTCTTCTTGAATATTATTACATTTACATTTGTAAATTCTTTTGCTATAATTATCTTTCATTAATTTGTTATTTTTAACATTTATAAGAAACTAGTTAATTAGTTTATCTACATTAATATCATACTCTTCAAGTAACTCGCTTATCCTTTCAAAAACCATATCTAAAGCATCGTATCTATTAATAGTATCAGCTTCCATTTTCCACTCTAATGACTTCTTAGAATTATGTACTAATTCCCATAATACTAAAGCCATTTCAGTAGACTTTAAACATCTTTTAATTTCCATTTCATCATCAGTATCTTCTAAATCAAAGTGTAATTGTGCTTTCATAATTATTCTGTCCATTTATGGAGTGGACAACCATTTTCTATTTTAGCAAATACTTTTATTTTGGTAGTACAACCACATTTTTTGCAATAGTCTCTGATAGTTCCATTTACCCATTGGTCGCAACTAAAACATATTTCTAGCCTTTTTTCAGCTATTTCTTTTTGTTCTTCAGTTGGGTTTATATAAGTAGCATATGATTCTATTATGTTCTTTATATTCATAGTATTTCTTTTATAGGCACAAGAACTCCTAATGAAGTATTATTATCTCCACCTTTTGTAAATTTGCCTTTGTGAAATAATTTAACCAATTCTTTTAGTCTTTTAGTTGAAATTAATATTGCAGTATCATTGGTATTTATTCTATAAATCCAATAATGTGCTATTGTTGTTGATATACCTGATTCTTTACCTCTAGAATAAACTTCTATATAAATGTTACCTGTTTTATGAGCCATTCTATCCGATTTAACTTCTATTTTAAACCCATCAGAAAAAAGTTCTTTAACCCAATCTTCCGATGTTTCAGCAAACTCTAAATCATAATAAAATGAACTGCTGTACTTCATTATATAGACTTTATTACTTTAGAATCTCTAATTTCTATTTTGTCCTTATTAAGATGCAGCAATAAAATTAGTAGTTGTTCTGCTTCTGAATAGTCTAAAACAAATTTAGTTTCACCTATCTTAAATTTAATATCGTTTTCACGTTCTTTAGCTTCAGCACATAATTCACCTCGAAGCCCTTCTATCCAATCCCTATTACATGAATAGTATAGAAAATGTTTTTCTTCTAATTCAAACAAATTATAGTCATGCTGTAATTCATCATCAAAACCATGTTGTGTCATTACTTGTATCATAGTTGTTATTTTATTTTTGATTCAATAAAGTCAATTATTTCAGTATAGTTTAAATTCTTCAATGAAATTTCTTTTTCTACAGTACGAACACTATGTATAATAGTAGTATGGTCTTGATTGTTTAAAAAGTTTCCAATAGTTGCTAAACTCATACCAATGTGTTTCCTGCACAAATAACTAAAACATTGTCTATAAATAACAAATGGTTCTTTTCTAGTTTTATTATTAAACCCTTCAAAATAATCTTTAAATAAACTATGTATTTCTTCAAATTTACTAGCATCAAAAACTTTATTTTTAGCCCTTTCAGGATATAGCAAATTAAATTGGGTTGTTAAAATATCAACCGATATCATCATTTTATTCAAAAGTTGGTTAAATTCACTAATTTTTAATTCTAAAATACCCTTTGAACTAAGCACATAGCAATCTTTAATATGTTCTTCGCAATTTTTTAAGTTTAAGTAAGTCTTTCGATTGGTTGTTTTCATCATTTTAGTTTCGTTTTTACAAGATTTAGTTTATGTCTATATTCAAAAAGTATTTGTTTGATTTCATCCCTAGTAGGCTTATATACTTGCCTTGATTGTTCAGCTAACCAATCTGTGATGCCATTATTTTCGTTTTCTAATCGTATTGTGTATTCTTCAATATTACCGTCTTTATACTCATTACAGGTTTTACATTGAGGTCTGCAATTCTGTTGTAAAAATCTAGTACCTAAATTTGCCCTAGGTATAAAATGTCCACATTGTAAAGTTGTATAATGTTCTTTTTTACCACAAGTAAAGCATTCAGAATTACCATCATTATCGCTGTATTTAATCCTTATGTACCTACTAAATACCGCATCTAAATCATTTATTAAATTCTGAAGTGATTCATCTGATTCATTACCTTGTTCAAGTTCATATTTTTCAACTCTTTTACTTGTACTAGATATTGTAGCACATTGCTTGCACATCTTTTTTGAAAAATGGTAGTCAATCTTACCACAATTTAAGCATTTTTTTTTCTTATTTATTATAGTTGAATTCATTATAAAATACTTAATTCATCAATAATAGCCTCCCTTTGTGCGCCACTTAAAAATGGCAAAATATCAATACTTTCACCAAATACAATAATTTCAACACTTGTTAAATTAACTTCAATTAATTCATTCTCATCTATCTCATGGATGCCATGAAATTCAATCTTTGTTGGTGGATAAATAGCATAAGTACCATCATATCCAATTACAAAATCAATTGACGGAGTAATACTTATAATTTCCGTTTCGTGTTTAATCTCTCTCCTAAATGCACTCATTTTACTTTATTTTTATTGGTTTGTTTAATTGGTAATCCCACTTCCAATGAGTAACAATTCCATTACTATCAACATCCATATATCCAAGTAACTTTAGTAATAAATATATGTTATCTCTATTCTCATTCATTGTTCCACAAAGATAAGAATAAAAATCAAAACAAAATAATTATTTTAAAAATAAATATTTGAAAGTTTAGTTTTATTTATTTATGTTTGCAAAACAAATAAAAATTATGATGAAAGAAATAAACGAAAAAACAATTCCGCAAAAGTTTAAAGAACATTTAGAATTAAATGGCACTAAACAAACATGGTTAGCACAAAAAACAGGTATATCTCCTGAACATATTTCAAATATACTTGCTGACAGAGTTTTGCTTACTGAAGAAAATAAAGATAAAATAAATAAAGTATTAGGAACAAATTTTACTAATTAATAATTAAGTTATTTATGATTTCACATAAAATATGTATTTCTAATAAAGAAAATACAATGGAATTTGATGTTTATTTAAATAATAAAGATGAAATAATTTTTATTGAAAATTCTGAAATGGGTTCATCATGGTTTACATTAGATAAACAAGATTGGGATTTTTTAAAAAATTTTATTGATACTCAATTTAATGCCATTGAGCAAAAGGGTGAAAATAATGGCTAAAAGATTTACATCAACTGATATTTGGAGTGAAGATTGGTTTTTAGATATGCCTAATGATTATAAATTATTTTGGTATTATGTTCTTTCAAATTGCGACCATGCAGGAATTTTTAAGGTCAATTTGAGGTCATTTTGTAGTCTACTTGGTATTAATATAGATTCAATTGTAGCATTAAATTATTTTAATACAGGGAAGGTTAGGATAAGGGAAATAAATCAATCATTATGGCTTATAGAAGATTTTTTTTGTTACCAATATGGGCAAACTTATAACCCAAATAATAGGGTTCATTTAAGCATATCAGACATATATATTAAACATGGCATCAAAATGACCTCAATTAGAGGTCTAACAGACCTCAAGGATGGGGTTAAGGATAAGGATAAGGATAAGGACAAAGTATATAAAATAAAAAAAGGTGTAAAATTTGAAAATGGCAATGTTTATTTTGAAGATGGAAGTTTTCAAGAACTAGGAAAAGACCAAAAGGCATTATTTGAAGATGGCAGAATTAAACCAAGCGATATTACTAAAGGGCTTATAAATTAAAAATAAAATATGTACTACGACCAATTAAGTAATTTAGGAATTAAATTAAGGAGAAGAAGTGGACAAGAGAAAACTACTTGCCCACAATGTTCTGAAAGTAGAAGAAATAAAAAAGATACTTCATTGTCGGTAAATATTACAGAGGGAACGTATAATTGCCATCATTGTAGTTGGAAGGGTAGTGTCAAGCAATTTCAGCAAAAAGAAATGAAGAAAAAGTTTGAAAAGCCTGACCAATCAATGTTAAAAAGCATAAGTCTAAACGAAAAAGTTGTAGCATATTCTAAATCAAGAGGAATATCTGAAGAGACTTTAAAACGATTTATGATTCATGCAAAAGAAGAATGGATGCCGCAGACTCAGAAGAAAGAACGATGTATTGTATTCCCATATATTCGTAGTGGTGAATTAATTAATGCAAAGTTTAGGGATGGTGCAAAAAATTTCAGATTATGTAAAGATGCTGAAATGACTTTTTTTGGTATGCAAACTTTAGATGGTAAACATTGTGCAATAATTACTGAAGGAGAATGGGATGCCTTAGCAGCTTATGAATCAGGTTTTGGTAAGAATTACGAAACAGTAGCTGACAAAGATGGAGTTGTGGTTGAACACGATTTAGGTAGATGGGCTGTTTTATCAGTTCCAAATGGTGCAAGCATGGGAAGTCAGAAGTTAGAATACCTTGATAATTGTTCAGATTGGTTAAGTTCTATTGATGAATTTGTAATAGCAACAGATGGTGATGAAGCAGGTATTTCTTTAAGGGATGAGTTGGTAAGAAGATTAGGAGTTGAGAAGTGCAGGATACTGCATTATCCTTCAGATGCCGTTATTTCGAACATAGATGGCTCAAAACGGGCTTGTAAGGATTTAAATGAGGTTTTACTTGCTTTTGGAAAAGATGCCCTTATTTCGCTTGTAAATGAGTCTGATGCACTACCTGTTGATGGAATTACATATTTAGGCGATATATTTCCTACTATGTTAGAAAACTTTAGAAATGGTGTTAAATTATCTCCAACAACAAGATTTGGTGATTTTGATGAATATTTTAGGTGGAAGAAAGGTGACATTAACGTAGTTATTGGGTATGGCAATCATGGTAAAACTACATTTTGGCTACAAATGATGCTTACCAAAAGTATTTACGATGGTTGGAAGTGGGCTATTTTTAGCCCTGAAAATTATCCTGCAAATGATTTTTATGATGATTTAGTTGAAATGTATGCAGGTAAGTGGTTGGACAAAATGGATGAAAAAGAGTATGTAGAAGCCTGTGGATTTGTTAATGACCATATTTTTTATGTGTATCCTGAAAATGAACATGATATTGAGTCTATTCATGAAAAATTTAGATATTTAATACTTAAAAAAGGTTGTGATGGTGTAATGATTGACCCATTTAATCAATTAGATAAAGTTCAAAAACCTTATGAAAGGGATGACCAATATATTGGGAATGTGCTGAAGGATATAAAAAGATTTGCACTACTTAATGCAGTTTCATATAATATCGTAATGCACCCTAAAAATCCATCTTATAATAGTGATAAATCATTACCTGTTGTTGATATGTACGATATTGCAGGTGGTGCTATGACGGGTAATAAATCTGACCAAATAATTTCATATTACAGACCAAACTTTCATTTAGACAAAAACGACCCTAATGTACAGGTACATATTCAAAAGCTAAAAAGAAGAAGAACAGGTGGTAAATTAGGGCAGTTTGAAATTAAATTAAATTGGAGTACAAAAAGGTATTCAGATATGTTTGACCATACTTATTGCGACCCTGAAAGAGCAAAAAGAATATTATTCCAAGAAAATAATGGGATTTTACAAAATCCACAACAGCAAGAATTAACCGATGAAACACCATTCTAATGACATCACTTGAAAAGTTTATGTTCCATATGGAGCAATTTGATTACCATTTGACTAAAGACTTAATTGAACTTTACCAAAAATTGGTAAAAGAAGATTTAGAGATGCAAAAAGAATTAATACAATTAAAAATAGAAAACGAAAGACTTAGTACTTTAAATTTAAATAACAAATAAAACAAAACAAAATGAGTTTCTTAAAACTACAATTAATCGGAAATCTAGGAAATGATGCTATCGTTAACGATGTTAATGGCAAAAAAGTAATTAATGCTAACGTAGCTGTTTCAGAAAAATGGAAGGATGCCCAAAATAATCCTAAAGAAAAAACAACATGGGTATTTATTAGTTATTGGACTGATAAAACAGGTTTGATTCCTTACCTTACAAAAGGTTGTTTAGTATACATAGAAGGAAAGCCTGAAAGTAAAATATATACTAATAAAGAAGGAGTTGCAATACCTCAATTACATCTTACAGTAGCTTCTTTGCAGCTTTTATCAAGCAATAAGAATCAGCAAATAGAGAAACAAGTTTCTGATGATGATAATCTAGGATTACCTTTTTAAAATAAAAAAAATGCTTTTATGGAAATAAATAAAATACACAATGAGGATTGTCTTGTTACTATGAATAAAATACAAGATAATTCTATTGATTTAATTATTACATCACCACCGTATAATAAAGGTTATTGGAGTAGAAACAAAAATCTAAATAATGGTTTTAAAACTAAATCAAGAAACATAGATTATGGTAATTTTGATGATAATTTAGAACCTTTCGTATATGAAAATAATCAACGTAAATTAATAAAAGAATGTTTGCGTATATTAAAACCAAGCGGAAGTTTATTTTATAACCATATTGATATTTTAAGAGAACATACAACAATACATCCTAAATATGTTTATGATTTTCCTGTAAAACAAATTATTATTTGGGATAGAGCAAGTACACCTAAAATAGATGTTTCTTATTTTTACCCAATTACTGAATATATTTTTTGGATAAAAAAAGATAAAGATTCAATACCTAAATTTAATAGAACAAATGCAGTATTTCAAAAATGTATTTGGAAAATAAATCCTGAAAAAAACAATGAACACCCTGCGCCATTCCCATTAGAATTGCCAACAAATATAATTATGTCAACTACAGATGAAGGTGATTTAGTGTATGACCCTTATATGGGTAGCGGTACTACTGCTATTGCTTGTGTAAAAACTAATAGAAATTATATTGGAAGTGAATTATTTTCTGAATACATTGATGAAACAAATCAAAGAATTAAAAATTTTAAAAAACAATTAATGCTATTTTAAATGCAATTAAATAAAATATATCAAGAACCTTGTTTAGATACACTTAAACGTATACCAAGTAATTATTTAGATTGCGTTATTACATCACCTCCATATTGGCAATTAAGAGATTATGGTTATCCTGAACAATGGGGATTAGAGCCAACTTTTAATGAATATTTAGAACATTTATGGGAAATGATGAATGAAATACATCGTGTATTAAAAACAAGTGGAACTGTTTGGGTTAATTTAGGGGATACTTATAATGGTAATAAAACAGGAAATAGTGACCCAAAACTTAATGATACCATACATATCTCTCAAGTAAAAAAACAAACACAAAAAGCACCAAATAAATCATTATTGCTTTTGCCACATCGTTTTGCAATAGGTTGCATTGATAGAGGATGGATAGTTAGAAACGATATTATTTGGGCTAAACGCAATGGTATGCCTGAAAGTGTAACTGATAGATTTAGTAAAAAACATGAGTATTTCTTTTTTATGGTTAAATCTGAAAAATATTTTTTTGATTTAGATTCTATAAGAGATAAACATAATGCTGCTTCTTTAGAAAGATATAAATATGAATTTAGTGGCAATAAATTAGATGCAGATAGAGGTAAAATTGGTACTCCTAGTGGTATTTTTGAAAATAAAAAAGGCAAAAATCCGGGTTCTGTATCTGATTTTTGGGATATACCAACAAAACCATCTTCAAACGAACACTATGCTGCATATAATGATGAATTATTAAAGAAACCAATATTAAGTGGATGCCCTGAATTTGTATGTAATAAATGCGGAAAACCTAGAGAAAAAATATTTGAATTTGAAGAGCAAATAGTTAGTGAAAAAGATTTTTCTGAAAAATATAAAGATTCAGGTGTTAATTCTGCAGGTGGAAGAAGTACATATATAACTGAAAAATTAAAAAACAGTCCTGATAAATTAAAAATTGCAGAATATCTTAAAGCAAACAAAGGAAAACATACAAGTCCAATGATAGATGCTATTTTTGGATATAAAGATACTGCTGCACATTGGTTTAGGACTGATACAGGTTTTTCTTTTCCAAATCCTATTGATTGGTTAAAATTAAAAAAAATATTAGGATTTGATAATACATATGATACTATTATGACAGAAACAGTTAAAGTAATAGTAGATGATAAAGGTTTTAAAGGAAAAGTAAAAGGTTTAACTGATTGCGGATGCAATGCAGGTTTTAAAGCAGGTATTGTTTACGACCCATTTATGGGAACAGGTAGTACTGCAGAAATTGCTTTACGAACTAATAGAAATTATATTGGAAGCGAAATGAGTGTTGAATATTGTAAAATAGCAGAACAAAGACTAAATCCATATAAACAACAAATTTCATTATTTTAATATGATACACGAATTTAAATCATACATATTTGTTCATACCCCACATGGTAAGGGTGAAGCTATAATGTTTATGGACTATAATCTAACTACCGATAGTGTTTGGGTAGTTAGATTAAGTGGTGGTAGAATTAAACATTATTTTAGCAATGACATTAGAGTATATGGAAACCCAATGAATGGAAAAGAATTAGACATAGATATTCCTGAAAATTGGAAAAAATAATAATTTAATAAAAAATCATATCTTTATCATCCAAAAACACACAATATGAGTTCGTTTAAACCATTAGGACAAAGAATTTTAGTTGAAGAATTGCCATTAGAAAAGCAAACTGAAAGCGGATTAATTATCCCTGATACAGTAGCTAAAATATATGCAAAAGGAATTGTACGATACAAAAGTGATGAAGTTACAAAAGTAGAAGTAGGAGATAAAATCTTATTCCCTGCTAACATTGGAAACATTATTACTCAGGATGGGGTAGATATGAAGTTGATGCTTGTAGAAATGGTTGATGGAATTATTTCTTAGTTTAAAATAATTTTCTTAATATTGGGTATAAATTTTTAGTTATGGCAATGGAAACTTTACCTCCGCAACAAGGAAAACCTTCAATAAAATTTCATAAAGGTGGCTTACATGAGTCACTAGGGGTAGCCGCAGATAAAAAAATACCAAAAGAAAAAATTCAAGCAGCATTGTCGGGTTCATATGGCGATAAAGCCCAAAAACAAGCACAATTTGCAAAAAATGTATTAGTTGGAAGTAAGTAATTTCCCCCCGTAACAAGTTACTTACTAAATTGCAGCCTTTATAGGCTGCTTTTTTATTTTGTTAATTGTCCGAAATATTTAATAAATTCGTGGTTAATATGACTAATACCAATATAAAAGCAGTAAATAGTGTTCTTTTAAAACTAAAAGAACCTGTTAAAACTGTGATTGAAACCGAAAGCGGATTTAAACTAGAACTAGCAGGAAACTTTAACATCGAATGGAACGTAACTGTACAAGGTGTTATAGAGTCAGTACCAAAAAATAGCCCATATTTTGATGAAATAAAAAAGGGAGACGAAGTTTGTTTTTCTTATTTTATCGTAAATGACAGAAGTTTTGATACTGATGTAGATATGTTTAATCCATCAATTGAAAGCAATTATATGCAGCAATTTATTGATGGTAGGGGTGCTAGGATTAATATTATAGCCGTACCGGGAATTATAACCAAAAAATGGGTTTGTTCTTACATCGATGAAAATGGAAACTTTGTTCATGGATTTGAGGGAACAGAATCAGAAATGGAAAGATGGAAGTCTCAGTATAAGTTTGGTAATGTACAAAGATTTAAATTTGAAAATTTAATAGACTATAATTCTGAACATTATTGGAGATGCGACAACCAATTCTTATTTGCTAAAATAGTTGATGGCAAACTTGTTTCACTTGGTGATAGGGTAATTTTAACTCCAATAGACTTAGATGTGCCTAAAGAAACATTGACTGCAATGGGTATTAAAATACCTGATAGCGCAGTTCAAGTAAGACTTTCAGATAGGGCTATGGTTTATTCGGGTGGTGAAAGAATGGGTATTAAGCAAGGAGATACGGTAAGTTTTGACCCAAGATTTGTAGAAAAATATGAATTCAATAATAAACAATACTTTTTACTTAGAGAAGATAGAGTTCTAGGTACATGGAATTAAAAAATAATATTATGGCAGTAAAATCATTATTAAATGCAAACATGAAAAAATGGTTGCAAAAATCAATAGAAAGCGAATTATACGCATCAAATCTTTATAAGCATTTAGCTAATCAACTTCAAAGATTAAGACTATTTGGTAGTCAAGCATTTTTCTTAAATGAAAGTGCCGATGAGTTAAAGCATTATCAAATTATTGTTGAATTTATTAATGATATGGGTGATGTAGCAAGTATGCCAAAGGTTGATGCTTGTGCAGATAAGGTTACTTGTATTGGCGATGCATTAGATATTGCTTATGAAACTGAGTATGATTTGTTAGAACATTACAAAGAATTTTATGACATGGCAGAAGAGGATGATTGTATTGTTGGGCAATTCTTATTGCAATTTATTGAAATTCAGAGAAAATCAGTTGGTGATTATGGTGATTTGTTATCTAAATATGTAATAGCTAAAGAAAACAAAGAAATACTATTTTTCGACAAACAAATGGGTAAAATCTAAAATATGGGATGGAATATAAATACTATCTATAATTTTTTAAATTATATGGTTAGGAAGGAAAGAGGTGCTTTTATCTCTCCTGAAGAAGCATCTACTGCCCTAGATAGTGCGCAAATGGAATTGTATGAAGGGTATTTTAAAATTTATGGTATTAACCAACAGGTACATGATAGCCTTTCTCCATTTAAAGTTAGAATGCAGTTTACATCCGCATCTAATGGTATAGTTACACTACCTAATGATTATCAGCATTTATTAGGTGGTGTTTTTACAGTTTCAGGAAGTACAATTTGCCCATTAAGATTTATAAGTGAAGATGAATTACCTGATGCGCTTACAAACCAATTAAGACCCATTAACATAAATAGTCCTGTAGCATTAGATACACCAAATGGATTTCAAATATATCCTCAAGTAACACAAACAGGATTTTATACATATATGCGCAGACCTGCAGTACCAATTTTAGGGTATACACAAACGGGAAGAACAGTAGTATATAATCCAACACAATATAATTCTATAACAAATCCAACAGGAAGCCAACAAATAGAATTTTTAGATGCTTATATTAATAATATTATGGCTAGAGCATTGAAATTCTTAGGTGTAAACATGGATGAACAAAGTATCGTAGCATTTGCAGAATCACAAACTCAACAAACAGTATAATGCCAAATATAACTAAGAGATTATTATCCGACCAACTGTTATTTAAATTAGATGGCAGTTTTCCTGAAGTATCTATGGCTGTCCAAAAGCAAGATGTTTGGAAAGCAATAGAACAATGGATTAATTCAAAGTTTAAGTTAAAGCACTTCCAAGAAACACTTCCAACAGGAGAAACAATTCCTGAAGGCGCATCATTGGCAACTTACACAGGAATAGCAGTTACTTCATCAGGCGATAAGTCTATTTGTACCCTACCTGTTATGCCAATATCATTACCTAGAAATATTGGTGTTTATGATATTAATAATGGAAAAGGCTATAGTTTTATACCACTTCAAAAAGGGCAAATAAATTTGTTAGGACAAGAATTTTTAGCAAATACTTTATTAGGACAAATATGCTATGAAATAGCAGGCAGAAATGTAACATTTTCACAAGACATTACCTTATTGAAAATGGATACAGTAGATATGGACTTAATGGTATTTGATATGTCTAAATATAGTGAAACAGATATACTACCATTGCCATCTGATATGGAACAACAATTACTAGATGATTTATATAAGATGTTTGCGCCAATTCAACCTGAACCTGCAACTGTTAGCAACTATCCTGTAAATTTACAAAAACAATAAAATGACAGCTACATCGTTAGATTCAATAGTAAGAACAGCATTGATGAAAAAAGGATATCCCTTACATCAATATGTTCAGTTTTTAGTATATGCAAGAGAATGTTTGCAAGAACTTACAATGGATGATTTAAAAATATTTAATACTAAATTACTTGCTGTAGATAAGTTTAATGCAATTGAATTGCCTAATGACTATCAAGATTATGTAATGGTAGGTGTTATGTCAAATCAAGGTATTAGACCTTTAGTAGAAAGTAGACGATTAAATGCATTAGATAATTTTAATACAGACTTTGAAGAAATTCAATGGACTTCTGATAATCAAACAGATACTCAAAATCAAAGTTTGCTTTATTATGGAGCATTCCCTTATTCCCAATGGTATACGGTCAGATATAATGCTTACGGTGAAAATTTAGGTCGTTCATATGGTTCTAGAAGTGGATATGCAGATACATTTATAGTAGTAAAAGAAAGAAATCAAATACAACTTAATGAAAAAATGGGTGGATTTGATTATATCTACTTGCAATATATGTCTGATGGTAGCGATAGCGGAAGCGCAACAATGATTGACCCGTATGCACAAATGACTATTCAAACATATTGCAATTGGATGCACAAAGAAAATAATAGAACTTATAATGAAGGTGAAAGGGCTAGAGCAAAACAAGAATACATTCAACAAAGACAAATAATGAGGGCTAGAAAATCTGACCTTACATTACCTGCACTTAAACGAATTATTCAACGTACTTCTATCGCTTCTCCTAAAAACTAATATAAGAACAAATGGTAACTCAAAAACAGGTAAGGTTAGCAGGGATAAACTCAGATGATAACTTAGAGTTATTAGCTGAAGGCGATTATTTGAATTTAATGAATGGTAGAATTGGTTTTAGTGAATATGGTAAGTCATTAAGAATAGAAAACATTCCCGGTACAACTGCCCTTGTTAATAGTAAATATCCACCTTATGGAACAAATATCTGTATTGGTAGTTGCATAGATATTGAAGGACAAAGATTAATATGGTTTATTTATAATACTTCTAATGACAACGGAATTTATTGTTATGACTTTAGAGACAAGCAAATCTATGCTGTATTATACGATAGTCAAATAGTAGATACTTATAATTCAGGTTTAGGATTTGATAAAGATTTTAGAATAGACAGAAACTGTAAGGTTGACCAAGGATTGCTTTATTGGACAGACAATAAAAATGAACCTAAGAAAATTAATATTGATTCAGGAATAAAACTAAATCAACCTTCTTACGTTACAAAAGCAAGGGCTTATACTACATTACAAGATTCTTATGAGATAACTTTAATTCGCAGACCTCCTACATATGCACCTGCAATAGAAAAAAAGAATAATTCAACTTATGCAAATAACTTTATAAGTAAACATTCATGGCAATTTGCTTGGCAATACATTTACTTTGATGGTGAAATTTCTGTACTAGGAGAATATAGCCCTGCATCAATGCTTAATTTGGTTTATATAGTTTCAGGAACTGTTACTACAGAGAATTATAATTATGTTAAATGCGATTTGCCATTAGCAGAAAAAATACCGCAAACAGCTAGAATAATTAGATTAGTTGCTAAGAATCAAGCTACAGGAGTTGCTAGTGTTGTAAAAACATTTGATAAACTTATAAATGAAGCACCTTTTATTGCGCATAATGCAGGAACAAATAAACTTACATTTGATTATTATGGGGATTTAATTGGTGAAACAATTGATGCAGCAAATACTGTAAAGCCATACGATTCAGTTCCATTATTATCAAAAACAGCAGAAACAGCAGTTAATAGGTTGTTTTTAGGTAATAACTTATCAGGTTATGATACTCCTGCAAAAACTTCTTTATCATTAGCACAAGTATTAGGAGATTCTGCTGCACACCACAGATTTTTTAAAGCAGAATCATCTTATCAAGTAGGTATTGTATTTTATGACAAAGCAAGAAGAAAATGTGGAGTTACTACTTTAAATGATGGTTTATTTACAACAGATAAAAAAACATACCCTGTTGCATCAGATTGTACATTTTGGGATGTAACTATTGCACAAGCAGATATAAATGATGCTACAGGAAATACGAATGGTAAGGATGGTATAATATATGTAAATTATACAAGTTGTCAAGGTGTATCAACTTTGCTACAATATACATTTGCTGATACATTTTATAATCAACTTTGTTTACATCCTGCAGATTCTTCATCGATTCAATTTTCATATTGGAAGAATGATAATTTAATGGTTGGTAGTTCGTATGCTACAAATAATACTATTTCATGTGATAATGGAGGTTTAACACAAACATATACAGTTGATTGGCAATTAAGTAATGCAAATCCTTCAATAGAAATACCTAATTGGGCATATTATTATTCAATAGTTAGAACAAAAAATTTAAAGACAAGATACTTTATAGATTCATTAAGTAATGATAACTATTATGCTACTAAAGTAAATACGGCAGGTGTAATTACATATACTTATAGCAAAACATTTACAACAGGTGCAATTTATTTAGCTATTGATACAGCCCCACTAATTAATTCAGGTTTAGGTTATGTATATAACGAAGGAGATATGTGCGTATTACTTCGTTCTACAGGAGGGAAAAGATATGAAGTACCTGTAGTTGGAACTGATGGAATTTATATATTAGTTAGTTTAACAAATCAATTTAATATTGATAATGCTAACTTAACAGGTACTAAATTTACTTATGAAATTTATACTCCTTATACTAGAAGCGAAAACGAACCATATTATGAAGTAGGAAATATTTATCCTGTAACAAACCCAACTCTTTCTACAAGACAATATTCTACTCTTACAGGAAGTTTAATAGGAGATATATTTACATTTCAAAGACTTTATATAGGTGATTATTATTGGGTAGAAGCAATGTCTCCAAATGACTTATTTTATCAAAATTGGTTTACTGATGGTGGTTTTATAAATTTTGTTACATTATTAGGACAAACTCAAAATAGCCATGAAATAAGGTATTCTAATGTGTTCACCCCCGGTACGACAAATAATGGACTTAGCACATTTGAAGCCCTAAATTTCAAAACTGTTCCACTTGGTACAGGTAATATCCAAAAATTACAATTAGCTTCTAAAACAGAAGAACAAGGGGTAATAATGCTATCTATTGATGCATTCCAAACTGTATCATGTTATTTAGGAGAAGTTCAGGTAATCGGTTCTTCAAAAAATGCATTTTTAGCACAAGATGTTTCTGTAATAGGAACAATGAATGTACTAAAAGGAATGTATGGTACAACTCATCCTGAAACAGTAATAGAATACTTAGGTAATGTATTTTGGTATGACTTAAATAATGGTGCAATAGTTCAATATAGTGCAAATGGATTATACCCTGTTAGTTCATTTAAAATGGTTAATTTCTTTAGTAATTATGCTAAAGATTATGCAAATACAAGTGCTGCTACTCTTGATACACTTAATGGATTTCATCACATACCTACAGCAATAAATCCTTTTACAAAAAGATTTCAAATAACAACACCTGCATTGATAGCAACAAATGCTGCAGTCGTACTACCTAGTTATGATGGAATAACACCTAGTTATGCTAGTTCTATTATCAATAGATTCAACCCATATACTAAATTAGCACAAACAGTATGCCTTGATATCATAGAAAATAGATGGAAAGAAGTATTTGAATATGCAGGAGAATGGTATGATTATTTTGAGAATCAAATGATTGGGTTTAAAAATGGTACAATATATACCCACGAAACAAATACAGCTAATTTAAATACATTTTACGGAACTCAATACCCTATAAGATATTGCCTTACTCCTAACCAACCATTATCATCAATAAAAGATGTAGTTGGAATAACAGTAGAAGGAAGTGTAATACCTGATTATTCTGTATGTTATAGTGTATACCCTTGGGAACAAATAACAGACTTAATAAATGAAGACTTTAGAAACCAAGAAGGTGTAATGTACTCATCATTATTTAGGGATAGACTTTCTCCAAATGTAGTTGGTTCAGCAGATGTAAAATTATATTATGGAGACATAGTTAAATCAAAAACACCATTAATTATGGTAGAGTTCCAACAATATAGTAACTTAGTGTATATTTCATTTATTGATATAGATTTCGCAGAAAGTTATGGTCAAACTAAAATATTAACAAATAGTGGTAAATAACATTATACATAGGGTAAATGATGATAGGATTGACGAATTAGAATCGACAATGGTAAATAATTTTCCACCCGTAGAATGTCCATTAATACATAGGTTTACCAAAGGAATGTATATAAGAGAAATATTTATGCCAAAGGATTCTCTAATTACATCTAAAATACACAATACTAACCATCCTTTTGTCGTTTCACAAGGAAGTGTTGCAGTAGCTATAGATGGAGACAATTGGCAAGAAATACAAGCACCATATACAGGAATAACACAAGCAGGAACTAGAAGAGTATTAATTATACTTGAAGATACAACTTGGATTACATTCCATCCATTACCTTATATAACAGGTGATGAAAATGAATTTAGTGATGAAGAAAAGTTGAAATTAGTAGAAAAAATAGAAGATGAGATATTAAGCAAATACGATAATTTGCTTTTGTATAAAGAACAAGATTTATTAAAAGATTAAAATAAAATATCATGAGTTTCGTAGCAATTGGGGCAGGATTAGGCGCAGCATCAGCAGGGTATAAATTATACTCAGGTATTAAACAAGTTGGGCAAGCCAATAAAATAAACCCCGTATATACCCCATATACAGCTTCAAATGCTGTAAAACAACAATTAGGTACAGTACAGAATGCATATCAAGGTAGAATGGCAGGCGCAGCATCTGCATCAGATAGAATCCTTCAATCTCAAGCTAATACATTAGCAAATGCATCAAGAGGTGCTACAGATGCATCTCAATTACTTGCATTAGGTGCTTCTACAGAAGGTACTGCAGACCAAGCATCAATTGATTTAGCGGCTAGAGAAGGACAAAATAAAGCAGGTATTTTAGATAATTTACAAAATGCTTATAATAAAATGACTGAAGATGAAAGACAAGTATACCAATCAAAACTTCAGAAATATCAAAT
>Ga0136642_1000565_pt1 | contig 18548 bp, 31 predicted proteins | sample LowCatLa1302831Y_FD_115313 | JGI IMG/M metagenome (GOLD analysis project Ga0136642, IMG submission 115313) | Freshwater microbial communities from Lower Cathedral Lake, Yosemite National Park, California, USA - 13028-31Y | ecosystem: Environmental > Aquatic > Freshwater > Lake ... | reverse complement strand
GAAAGAAGAACTTGAATTTGAATTGGCTGAAGCCGCAGCTAATCATACTATTGAAGCCCATGGCATTCGTGGTATGAAAGGAACTGCTTGGAGAAAAACATTCAAGAGTCATGAGCATCTGAGTGACTGGGCTGATAAGAATGATAGTGTTGAAGTGCACGCCACTCGTGAATTAGATGGTGTCAAAAAGAAAACGAATGAAGAAGTAGTTACTGAAGGTACTCTTCAAGGTAATGTAGCTGGTGGAGATGCTATGAATACTACAACGTCTGCGCCAGCAGCGTCAACATCAAAGGATACTACCATGGGTAAAAAAGTTAAAGGATTTAAATTCTTTGGTGGAGAGAACCAACCTAATACTCAGCTATCAGTTAAAGAAGCAAAGAAAGAAGATCCTCCATTCGATGGACCATATAAATCTAATTTCAAGAAACCAAATAATCCAAATCGTACTGGAATGGATTCTGCTCGTTCACTTGCGCAGCGTGCAATGGATCAAGTTAAAAAGAAACCAATCAAAGAAGCAAAAGACTCGCATGAATACGGTTATGAAGGTGAAATGGCCATGAATCAGTTGAAAACATTAGTGCGCTGTGCTGAAATGATTGAAGATTGTCTAAAGCCAGATACTGATTTACCAGAGTGGGTTCAATCTAAGATTACTCTTGCAACGGATTATATTCAAACTGCAGCAGACTATTTGTACTCTGAGTCTGAAGTCAATGAAGAAACCCTTGATGAGCGCAATAAACAAAATGCTTTAATGCGTAAAACTATGGATGCTTCTCGTGGTGCCAAATTTAAATTAAATAATTCAGTACCTGATGCTGAGCCAAAACATAAAACTGCAAGAGATCATAACGTAGCAATTGGTCGTGCGTTACGTAATGAATCAATGACTGGTAATCCAGGTAGTGGTTATCATGGCGCATGTGGTACTGCTGATGAGAAGTATGAAGAAATGCATAAACATGTTAAGAATCTAACTGATGGCGATGATAAGACAGTTAAACATTATCTAGATTCTGGTCATGGCGAAAAACTTGCTGGACGTGAAGAAGATCATGATCACATTAAAGGTGATTTTAAAAAGTTTATGAAATATTATCGTCCAGAAATGAATACTTCAAAACCAGTTGTTAAAGAAGAAACTGCTGTAATTGGTAAACCAGTTAACGTAGATAAAGTAAACCATACTGGTGATAAACCCCATGAAGAAAAATGGGAACCAGCAAAGAAAGTATCAAAATTAAAAAAAGAGGAAACTATGAAATCTTATAAAGAATTTTTACAAACATTAGATGAAAAACTAATTGGTGGTCAAAAGAAACTAGACAAAAACCATAATAATAAACTAGATAAAGAAGATTTTAAGTTACTTCGTAAAGAAGAAACTGAGTCTTTAGATGAAATTAAATTAGCGGATCTTCCTTCACGTATGATCAAAGGTAAATCTTATGGTGCTAATTACCATGATCCAGAAGGTGCCGATGAAACCGCAGCTGATATGAAGAAACCAGAAAAGAAAACAGCTGGTCGTAAAGCTGGTTCAGGTGCTGGGGTCTATAAACCACGTCAAACAATGTCCAAGCTGAAGCAAGCTGGCGCAACTTATAAATAAACAAAGTCCAATTCAAGGAGAAACAACATGGCACTATGGGGAAATAAAGACAGCAAGTCTGCTACTGGAACAGTTAGCATTGATGCTGCAGGAGTAGTTACTGGTTCAAGCACTCTGTTTACTACAGAAGCTGCAACTGGTAATACTATCAAAGCAAACAGCGTAGAATATCAAATTGTATCAATTACCAGCAATACTGTTGCTAAAGTAATTATGGGTACTAACAATGGTAATGGAGCAGTTACTACTTGTACTGCTCAATCATATACTTTATCTGAGAAACCAGTATACGTTGCTCACGGATCCACTGATAGTATTTCTATCATGGGTAATTCTAGCAAAATATATGGTGTTGACTCTACTGAAGAATCACAAATTGAAGCCAAAGCAAGGGGTATTGCCCATGCTGGTTGGGTTCGCTATCACAGCTACACTGATTCAGAAGGTCGTGTTCGTAACAAATCTGAAGTTCTAGTTGCTGGTAATTCTATCACTGGTGACGCAGCTGATGATGCAATTCTACCAGATGGTACTATCACTATCGGTACTAATCCTGCAAGCGTTGCTTCTGCTGCTACACCATACACTGGTACATTCACTGTTGCCGCAACAGCACTACCATCAGCTTCGTTGACATATCAGTGGCAAGTTTCTACTAATGGTGGAACAACTTTCGCCAACGTAACTAATGCTGGTGTTTACACTGGTGCAACTACTGCTACGTTGACTCTGACTGCTGCTGCTAAAACAACTTATAACAACTATCAATACCGTTGCCAAGTAAGTGCTACTGGATACACTACTGTAACTTCTACTGCTGCGACCATCGTATACGCTTAATAAGTAGTTATGTAAGATGGGGAGGTTTTCTCCCCATCACTCTTTGAAGGTATTATGGTGTGAATGAAAAGTTAAATGAATCGAATTTCCTACTTTATGCAATGCATCACTACGATAATACGCAGTGTTATAGTTTAGCAGAATTTGAAGATGATCTGAAGAAGTTTTTATATCTTAAGAAATTAATTTCCAGGTATAGAAATAATGGCGATTTGAAAGAAAGACTAATACTCAATCATATAATCGTATTATATAATCTATTCGGTGATGCAACTACTAAGTTACTTTTCTATAAGGTAGATGAAGAATGCTGGGATATCTTAATAACATTCCTAGTTTATCTGGACAGAATGCCAGAAGTCTTACCTGACTATAATATTATTTTATCAGAAGTTGTATTAGATGAGAAAGTTATCTCAACACTAAGGAAAATTTAATGAGTAGCCGTATTATAGACAACGTAATAGCATACAAATTACTCCGTATGTTAGTTACTCCATTTGTTGATACCGAGGCATTTAAACTTGGTATCATAGATGCACACGGTAACATATTAATTAAATCATCTCATTTTACTACTGATGAACAACGTAACGCATTTACTTTTTTAAATCGTTTAGTATTTAATGTTAAGAAAATGATTAATAAATTTGGTGGTGAGAACAGATTAAAAAGTATGGCTGTTGCTCTTTGGTTAATTAGAGAGACTTATCAAAGTGGTTTAAAAACTACATCACAACTAGAACCAAAATTTAAAAAGTTAATTGAATCAAATATTCATTTAGTTGAAGAAGAAATTTTAGTTGGTAAATTTTTAAAAGAAGATGGTGTTACTGCAATTGGTGGCGCACCTGCAAATAATACTTCTGGTCCAGTGGCAACACAAGAACCAAAGATTTATCCGAATAGTAAAAAGAAACCTATCTTTGGAATGGCGAGACGTAAAGAATTGGCAGTCAAAGAGGTCTGTTAAATGTGGATGTTGTCATTTATACCTGATTCTCTATTGCATCTTGTTGTTATTGGTATTACCTTTGCTGGTTTAGGAATTTACGCATTAAGTTTCTTCACCAGATTTATCCCACCACTAATACCTTATTCTGGAATCGCCAGAATTGTTGGAACTGTATTAATAGTGTGTGGGATTTATTTTTATGGTAGTTATTCAACTGAGATGTCTTGGAAAAACAAAGTAGCTGAACTTGAAGAGCAAGTTAAAGTTTCTGAGGCAAAGTCTAAGAGTGCGAACACTAAGATTGAGATTGTTTATAAAGATAGAGTGAAGTTAGTTAAAGATACACAAATTGTAATACAAGAGCAAATTAAAGAAGTTGAGAAACGGATTGATTCTCAATGTACTGTTGATACTGAAGTTATTAATATCCTCAATGATGCTGCAAAGAGGAAAGTGAAATGAAACTATTATTAATCGTTCCTGTATTACTATTGGCTGGTTGTTTATCAACACCAGTGCAGAGAAGTTTCCCAGAGGTTCCTGAAGAACTAAAGGTTGCTTGTCCAGATTTGATGTTACTCGAGCCGACAACGAAACTAAGCGAAGTAGTTTCTGTTGTTTCTAAAAACTACGGTCAATACCAAGAATGTCAGATTAAAGTTGATATTTGGATTGAATGGTATAAGACACAAAAACAGATATTTGAGAGTGTTAAATAAATGGAAAATCTACCACAGGAAAGAATCGCCAAATTGGAAGCTCAAGTAGAAGGCATAAAAGAGGATGTTGCTGCCGTAAAACAAGACATCAAAGAACTTCACTCTCGCATTACTACGGGTAATCGTGAGATCACGGATCACATCGATCGTAAGATTGATGATTTGGCAAAAAACGATGAAGAACAACATACCGTAATGAGCAAGAAAATCGATGGTCTTGGTAGCAGGATTGATCTTCTTGAACGCTGGAAGTGGATGCTTGTTGGTGGTGCAATTGTTGTAGGTTATCTAATTGGTCATCTAGATTTTTTTGCAAAGTTCATGAAATAAAGTTTGCTTTGCAGTGGCATATAGGGTATAATTACTCTTATGCTATACATTGATAATAAGTACGCACAGATCCTTGGCACTCGTCTAAGGAATTTCAAACAAAAAAAAGATTACCTCTGGAACTACAGTTGTCCAGTTTGTGGTGATTCGTCCAAGAACAAACTCAAAGCACGTGGTTATATTTACCGTGGCGAGCAAGAGTTGTTCGTGAAGTGTCACAACTGCGGTTACGGCACTAATCTTGGTAATTTAATTAAATATGTGGATGCGAAATTATATGATGAATATGTTTTGGAACGCTACAAGGCTGGCGCATCAAAACACCATGATCACAAAGACGTTAAACAAACAAGCGTCATCTTAGAAACTCCCAACGAAGAATTGCTTGAGGATGATATCCTTTCAAGTTTATCAAGACTAGATAAACTACGAGTGGATCATCCAGCAGTTCAGTATTTGATTAATAGAAAGATTCCACGTAACAAATGGAATCTTTTGTATTTTGCTCCGAAGTTTAAAGCATTTACTAATTCAGTAACTGCTAAATTCCAAGAGCCAATTAAGGATGAACATCCTAGGATGATTATTCCTTTCTTTACGCCAGCAGGTAAATGTTTTGCTTTTCAAGGCAGGGCATATGGCAAAGAAGAACCTAAGTATTATACCATTAAGGTTGATGAAACACAGGAGAAAATTTATGGACTCGATCGTTTGGATTACAGCAAACGTATATACGTGGTTGAAGGACCAATTGATTCGCTTTTCCTTCCAAACGCAATTGCTGTTTCAGGAGCAAGTTTTGATACCCCTACTATTCGGCAGTTACTTGCTAACGCAACGATTGTAATGGATAATGAACCAAGAAACCGAGAGATAACTAAGTTTCTTGAAAAGAATATTGAAGCAGGTTATTCTGTTTGTATGTTCCCTGAGCATGTTGAACAGAAGGATATTAATGATATGATTTTACATGGTGATATGACGATTGATGAGATTGTAGATACGATAAATACAAATACCTTCAAAGGAATAGAAGCCAAATTGAAATATAGTACATGGAGAAAGATTTGAAAGTAAGAATGATTAGTTATAGCAAACCTTCGGAAGAGATGTATAATGAAGGTTTGATTGATGTACAGGAGTTGGTTGCGTTCTGTGCACGTGTTAGTAATCCAAGTAACCAATTCAACACAGAGACATCACAGAAGTTAATTACGTATTTAATTAAACATCAACACTGGTCACCCTTAGAGATGGTTAGTGCTTGCTTAGAAATAGAAACTACTCGTGATATAGCAAGACAAATCTTGCGTCATCGCTCTTTCTCTTTTCAGGAATTTAGCCAACGATATGCAGATCCAACCAAAGACTTATCTTTCGTTCTTAAAGAAGCCCGACTTCAAGATACGAAGAATCGTCAAAATAGCGTTGAGAACACGAATCTAGCATTGGCTGCTTGGTGGGAAGAAAGACAGAAGCGAGTTATTAAAGAAGCAGAAGCAGCATATGCTTGGGCTATCGATAATGGTATCGCCAAGGAACAAGCAAGAGCAGTATTACCAGAAGGACTAACTGTTTCTCGTTTGTATATGAATGGTACATTGCGTAGCTGGATTCATTTTATCGAACTCCGATCTGCAAATGGTACTCAAAAAGAACACCAAGAAGTCGCACGTGAGTGTGCAAAGGTTATTGCTGAGGTATTTCCTCTGGCAAATGAATTAGTAAAACTCTAAAGAATAATGGGGCAAGTATGGAAAGTGTTATGCATGGCATAAAGGTTGACTACAACCGAGATAATTTGTTTGACGAATTAGGTAAGTTAAGATTAAGAGAAAGTTATATGAAGGATGATGAGGTAAGCCCACAGGAGAGGTTTGCTTTTGTCAGCAAAACATTTGGGAGCAACGAAGAACATGCGCAACGACTATACGAATACAGTAGTAAACATTGGCTCAGTTATTCTACTCCCATTCTTTCTTTTGGTCGCAGTAAGCGTGGCATGCCTATATCATGCTTCCTTAATTATATTGAAGATACAGCAGAAGGTTTGGTTGATAATCTCTCAGAAACTAATTGGCTATCTATGCTTGGGGGTGGAGTGGGTATTGGTTTTGGTATTAGGTCTGCTGATGATAAGTCTACTGGCGTTATGCCGCACCTTAAAATGTATGACGCATCTTCTTTGGCGTATCGTCAAGGGCGCACTCGTCGTGGTAGTTATGCTGCCTACCTTAGTATTGATCATCCCGATATTATTAATTTCCTCGAAATGAGGAAACCAACAGGCGATCAAAATCTACGTACATTAAATATGCATCATGGAATTAATATCCCTGACGCATTTATGCAGATTATTGAAAACTGTATGCTTGACCCAGAAGCTGATGACAAGTGGGATCTTGTTGACCCAGCCTCAAAAGAAATTAGAGAAACTGTTTTTGCCAAAGAACTTTGGCAACGTATTCTAGAAATGCGTATGATGACTGGTGAACCATATCTACATTTTATCGATGAGTCAAATCGTAAGATGCCTCAGTGGTTAAAAGATCGTGGGCTTAAAATTAACCAGTCTAACCTATGTTCGGAAATTATTCTTCCCACTAATGAGAAACGAACAGCAGTCTGTTGTCTATCTTCTTTAAATCTTGAGCACTATGATGCTTGGAAAGATGATAAATTATTTCTTAAAGATGTTGCTGAAATGCTTGATAATGTTCTTCAATATTTTATTGAGAATGCACCAAAAGTTATTAAACGTGCTATCTACTCAGCAAAGCACGAAAGATCTATTGGTGTTGGTGCATTAGGATGGCATGCTTATTTGCAACGTAATAATTTGCCATGGGAATCTGCAATGGCAATTGGCAGAAATAAACAAATTTTTGCGCATATCAGAGGGGAATTAGATGCAGCTAATAAAGTATTGGGATTGGAAAGAGGTGAAGCACCTGACGCTGTTGGTACTGGCAATCGGTTCAGCCATCTTATGGCAATTGCTCCCAATGCTAGTTCTTCCATTCTTATGGGCAATACCTCTCCTAGTATTGAACCTTATCGGGCTAACGCTTATCGCCAAGATACTCTTTCGGGTTCTCACTTAAATAAGAACAGGTGGCTAGATGAAATCATACAAAAAGAATCTACCAATCATAAAGAGGGTTGGGCAGACGAAGTGTGGTCTAGCATCATTGCGAATGATGGTTCAGTTCAGCACCTCGATTGGATGGATGAGTGGACAAAAGATGTTTTCAAAACTTCTATGGAAATCGACCAGCGATGGGTCGTCCAACATGCCGCAGATCGGCAGGTATTTATAGATCAAGCGCAGTCATTGAATGTTTTCTTCAGACCAGATAGTCATATTAAATACATTCATGCTGTTCACTTCCAGGCATGGAAACAGGGATTGAAAACTATGTATTACTGCCGCAGTGATAAGATCGCCAAAGCAGACAAAGTATCAAAGCGTATCGAAAGAGAGGTCATTAAAGAAATTGACCTCCACGCATTAACAGGAGATGCAGACACTTGTCTAGCATGCGAAGGATAAAAAATGATAACTAAAACAAAAAATAATTTAACAGACCAACGCACGTATTTCAAACCATTTAATTATCCATGGGCATATGATGCTTGGTTAAAACATGAACAAAGCCATTGGCTTCATACTGAAGTTCCAATGGCAGAAGATGTTAAAGACTGGAAAAAGAAATTAACAAATGAAGAAAAACAATTCCTCACTAATATCTTTCGTTTCTTCACACAAGGAGACATTGATGTGGCTGGTGGTTATGTTAATAATTACCTACCTTATTTCCCCCAACCTGAAATAAGAATGATGCTTATGGGTTTTGCTGCTCGTGAAGCATTACATATTGCTGCTTACTCACATCTGATTGAAACTCTCGGTATGCCTGAGTCAACTTATAATGAGTTTCTTGAATACCAAGAGATGAGAGATAAACATGATTACGTCACGGAACTTAGTTCGAAGAATGGTACTCTTGCTAGCACAGCAACACACATCGCAGTTTTCTCTGCGTTTACTGAAGGTATGCAGTTGTTTAGTTCTTTTATTATGCTTCTTAACTTTCCTCGTCATGGTATTATGAAGGGTATGGGGCAGATCGTTACTTGGTCTATTGTTGATGAAACAATGCACTCAGAGAATATGATTCGTTTGTTTAAGGAGTTTATCAAAGAGAACAATGAAATTTGGAATGATGAACTTAAAGGAAAAATTTATACCATTGCTGAAAAGATGGTTGAACTTGAAGATAAATTTATTGACCTCTGCTACGCTAATGGTGATATGAGAGAATTATCTGCAGAAGATGTCAAGAAATATATTCGATACATTGCTGATCGTAGATTAATTAGTCTTGGTATGAGGGGTATTTACAAAGTTAAAAAGAATCCGTTACCATGGGTCGAAGAAATGATTAATGCACCTGTTCATGGTAACTTTTTTGAGAATCGTGTTACAGACTATGCTAAAGGTGCTTTGTCTGGTTCATGGAATGACGTATGGGGTAAAGCAGCATGATAGTAAAACAATTTCATTGTAATCACTGCGAAGCAGAAGGTAAGATAACCGTAAAGGGTGATGATTTTCAATTTGAAGATATCGTCCATTGCCCATTATGCGGTTCTGATATCTATGAAGAAGAAGGTATAGATGAGGATGAGTAATTATAAAGAGATTTGGTCTACTCCTATTGCGGAGTATTTTGTAGAACCAAAAATCCATAATGATTTTGTAGAGTTTTTAAATACATTTCCAGGAACTGGACCAGAAGGTAATAAATTTAATCTTCTTGATGGAGTTGATAGTGAGTTTACTCAATGGGTAATGTCCTGTTGCGCTGATTATGTTTCTAAGTTCTATAATAAACCAGCAGATCTCTATATAAAAAGATCTTGGATTACCATACAAAAATATGGTCAACCTAATGAAACCCATTCACATGGTGAGACTGATGTTGTTGGAGTTTATTATATTGACTCTAATAAAGATCATCCAAAATTAACAGTATATGATCCAAGACCACCCCATATATTTAATGAAGTTGAAGTTAAGAACTCAAGTGGTATTGTTATAGCGGATTGCGCCAGACATATATCTATTGAAGCACTATCTGGTAAATTAGTATTCATTCCAGGTTACTTATTACATGGGGTTGATATAAACCTTCAACAAGAACCAAGATCTTCTTTAGCATTAAATATTAAAATTAAGAGAGAAAATGAATGACTTTGATTTTTAAATTATCTACTGGTGAACATATTATTGGAAATGTAGTAGGTTCTGCTCCAAGTGGTCAATGCTGGGGAGGTTCCCCTTCATGGTATGAATTATCATATCCTGCATTATTGGCTCAAAATGGATTAGAACCATATATGGGATTTGGTATGGGTAAGGTTACTGTATATACATCAAATATTGTTGCTAGTACAATTCCTGTTAAAGATATTCTTGATTCATATAATGCTATGTTTGGTCCAACTTCTACATCAGATTTGGATTGCACTAAAGAGTAATAAATAGTCCACTATGTGGACATTTAATACTATACTCGTTGAAGAGTTACCAGAAGACTGCGTTGGCTTTGTTTATTTAATTACGAACAAAGCCACAAGTCGTAAATATATCGGTAAGAAATTAGCCAAATTCGCAAAGACTAGCTACAAGACAGTTACTCTTAAGAATGGCACTAAAAAGAAAAAGAAGATCAGATCCAAAGTAGACTCTGATTGGCTTGAATATTATGGTTCCAGTGAAGAACTAAATAAAGATGTAGGATTATTAGGAAAAGAGAGTTTCTCTAGAGAGATTCTTTTCTACTGTAAATCTAAAGCCGAGTGTTCCTATGTGGAAGCACGGGAACAATTTGGGAGGAAAGTATTAGAATCAGACGACTATTATAATGGGCAGATTTCTGTCCGAGTCCATGGTTCTCATATTAAAAACAAGTTATGACATATCTACTATTCGGAACAGCATTGGCATTATCTGCTTGTGCTGCTTATTATTCTATCATGGGATTGGTTGCGATTTTCGCAGCTGCAGTCATTCCTATTTTTATTATGGGTTCACTACTTGAAGCAGCAAAGTTAGTAGTTGCCTCATGGTTATATCGCAATTGGAAAGAAGTCCCAGTATTGATGAAATCATACTTTACTGTTTCTTTGATTATTTTGATGATGTTAACTTCAATGGGTATCTTTGGTTATCTATCAAAGGCTCATCTAGATCAAACAATACCAACTGGTGATGTTTCTGCCAAATTGGCATTAATTGATGAGAAAATTAAAACCGAAAAGGAGAACATTAATGCAAACCGTAAAGAACTTACTCAACTCGATGCTCAAGTGGATCAAACCCTCAGCAGAACAACCGAAGCCAGTGGAGCCGATCGTGCCATTTCCATTAGACGAGGACAGCAAAAAGACCGCAACAGAATCCTCACCGAAATCGGTCAAGCGCAAACCAAAATCGCCAAGTACAACGAAGAGCGTGCGCCGATCGCCAGCGAAGTCCGTAAAGTCGAAGCCGAAGTCGGTCCGATAAAATATATTGCAGCACTTTTATATGGTGATAACCCAGAAACTGATGTATTAGAAAAAGCAGTTCGTTGGGTTATTATCATGATTGTTATAGTGTTTGACCCACTGGCAGTTCTTTTATTAGTTGCCGCAAACTGGCAAATGAAACGTGAAGAAAATCCTACTATAATTGACGAGGGTCAATTACCAGATGCTCCTGAATCCGAAACTGAATTTAAATTTTTGGCCGATGATAAAGATTTATATCCTGATGGTAAAGATTGGGAAGTAAAAGTAGATGATAATTTACACACTTCTGAACTTAATGATGAAGAATTAAATATAACTGTTGATGAAACTAAAGATTGGGAACCTTCTCTTTATAATCGTGTTGAAAAACGTGATGATTCTTTACCTAAAAAAACGCAATCATTCTTGAGTAATGTATTTTCAAGCATTGGTGTAAAAACTATCGAGCAAGAAGTAGACGATCTGCAAGATAAAAAACCTAAATAGTTAGTAATACACTATCATGGTTTTAGGAGAATGCAGTGGATCCCATCACTATTGGGCTGGCATTTGCTGCTGCTCAATCAGCTGTCAGCCACATCAAACAAGCCATAGCACTAGGTAAAGACATAAACAGTCTAGTAGGACAGTTTAGTAAGTTTTTCGAATCCTCAGACGCTATACATCGTGAACGAATAAAAATAAAAGCCAAAGGTTCTATCCTTGGCAAAACAGACGCAGAGTTAGGGCACGAAGCCTTACAAATTGCCATGCACAGTGATGCACTAAGGCAAGCCGAGCGTGAATTAAAAGACATGATTCTCTGGCAATTGGGTAAACCCGAATTGTGGGAACACATGATCAAAGAACGCACCAGATTATTTAAAGAACGTGCAGAAGCCCATCGTGCCGAAGAAGAACGTCAATTAGTCCATAAAAAGAAACTAGCAGATCAGTTTATGTTTGCCATGTACTTTATAGGGTTTAGTATTTTTATGTTTGCGTTTGTTGCTGGTGGTATAGGCATTTATGGACAAATGGAAGATAAAAGAATCTATGAACAAAAAGTAGCAGATCGACAAGCTGTTATAAGAAGACAAGCCAAAGAACGTGCTGATAAAGAACAAGCAGAGCGTGAAGAATACGCTAAAGGATCCAAATAAAATGTATGATTGGATCTTATTATTAGCACTAGTGCAAGAACCTGTTAAGAAGTGGCCAGAATGGGAATGTGTGCGCTGGTCTTGGACTGGTGATGTTTATGAACGTCGTGTAGTTTGTTTAGAGTGGAGAAAAAGAGAAAATAGATGGATCCCCTAACACTCTTTGCTCTGGCAAACAAAGAAGAATAGAAGCAGAGCCAAAGCACTACATAGGAAGATAGTATAAATAAGAGAGCGGTAAGTCTAATAATAAAAATAAAAGGAAGACTAAAATGGCAGAAGAAAACAAACAGGATCAAAAAGGCGCATTTATTGAGAAGTTACTATTTGCACTATTACCATTATTAATCGGTAGCACTGGTTATCTAATTAGCGCATTAGGTGCAATTCAACATGATGTTACAATTCTAAATCAAAAAGTTAGTTTGGTTGTTACAACAGATAATAAGCAAGCAAGCAACAGTGGTGCTGAATTGGCTCGCGAAAAACTACGCCAAGATTTAGAAAAAGAAATTCAGAAAAATCGTGATACAATTTTTGAAAATCGCCAGCATATTGCGATTCTTGAAGATAGAATGAGTATCAGGAACAAAATTGCTCCAATAAAGAGCGAGTAAATGTTCGACGGAGTTAAAGTTGTATATTAAAGATAATATGAAAACAATAGGATTATTACTGCTTAGTTTTTCGATGCACGCAAATGCTCAACTATTCAAATATAATTATGAAATTAATTGTGGACTAATTATGCCAATAATAAAATTTCTTTCTGAGACTCAACAAGAAAAATTAAGTTGGACTGGATTAGATTTGGCAGATGGTTCAGTGTATTCTTTGTGGGAAGATAAAGAAGGTAATTGGACATTATTAAAGAAAACTCCAGAAATCGCTTGCATCGTAGGTGTTGGCACAAAACTAAAGGTTATATAAAATGAAAAAATTATTGGTATTATTTGTATTAACAATGGCAGGTCTAAGCAACTGCGTAACAGCATATGCTTGGACCCAGCGTCAACCCGAACCAGTCGCTAACTGCGTACAGCATAGTCCTTATGGTTGGCCAGTTGCTAATCCCGCAGTTCAGCCAATCTGCCGTCAGGCATATCTTGTTGGCTACGATGCGCAAGCAAAACTTCCACGCTACGTAACTTATACGTTATTACCACAAAATGCTCTGGGGTGCGTTGCTCGTACCAATGCATTTGCTGCAGACCAATCTATTCAAGGTGGAGCAGTTCCAGGTGATTATGCAGCTACTGGTTACGACAAGGGACATATGAGTCCTGATGGTGATTTATCTTGGGATACTCAAGTTGAATTTGAATCATTCTTAATGACTAATATGAGCCCACAGGCTGGCAGTTTAAATCGTGGTATCTGGAAGTTATTGGAAACTTCAGTTCGTGGTTGGGCTGTTCAGCATAATCAAAGTTTCACAATTATTGCTGGAGGCATCTATAATGCTCAAGACAAGAAAATCGGCAGTGGCGTTATTGTTCCACATAGTTTCTACAAAATTGTTATCAATAATCAAACCAAAGAAGTAGCTGCATGGCAATTCCCTCATGTTGCACCATATCCTAATTTGGGTAATGATTTAACTAAATTCCGTAAACCAATTGCTCAGCTTCAAACAGAAGGTGGAGTTGCTTATTCATTCCCAGCTGGCGCAAAAGAACTAGCACCTGGAGCCGAATGGTCGGTAGACTTTGGTGCTTTAACAAAAGCAAAACGCGCCAAGTGTGGCGCAACCGCATCGGATGATTAATGGCTTACTCAAATAAAGTTATTGACCACTACGAGAATCCACGTAATGTGGGTTCTCTAGATAAAAACGATCCAACAGTTGGCACTGGCATGGTCGGTGCACCAGCATGTGGTGATGTGATGAAGTTACAAATTAAGGTAGATAGTAATGGTATTATTAGAGATGCTAAGTTCAAGACATATGGCTGTGGTTCAGCAATCGCCAGTTCGTCGCTGGTTACAGAGTGGGTTAAGGGTATGCATATTGATGATGCTGTTAAACTCAAAAACTCTGAAATCGCCGAAGAACTAGCATTACCTCCAGTTAAAATTCACTGCTCTATACTTGCAGAAGATGCAATTAAAGCAGCTATCCACGATTACCAACTAAAGTGTGCATGCGTATGATTACCGTAACAGAATCCGCAAAAAAACAAATTGATGAAATCCTAATGGATGATGTATCAATGAAATATGTAAGAGCATTTATATCTGGCGGTGGATGCTCTGGATTTAACTATGGGTTTACTCTTGAAGAAGATAAACAAGAAGATGACCTTGTTATAGATAACCTTATAGTAGACGCAATGAGTATGCAATATTTTGATAATGCTACTATTAATTTTACTAGCGACAAACTAAAAGGTTCACAGTTTGTTATCTCTAATCCTAATGCTAAGTCCACTTGTGGATGTGGGAGTTCATTTAGCGTATGAAAAAACTCCTACTTATAGCAGTAATCTGTTTAAATGGTTGTTCAACCATAACGTCACTCTGGCCAAAACCACATGATCCAGTTATGTTTGATAATCTAGTGTCTACAAAAATAGCAGTTGAGAAGTTAAACTGTGACGATAAAAACTGGACAGATGCTGAAAATAAAATTCAACATCTTAAAGTGTACAGCGAACTAAGGAAAGATCCTCAGGCTATTTCCATTGCTCAGTTACAAGAAGCAATCAACAAAGCCAAAGCGTCTGATAAAAAATTGTTCTGTGATTCAATCCTTAAGATTAATAAAACTCGCATTGACGTAATCACTGATGCATGGAGGGGAAGATGATTGATGCATTAAGAGAAATTGCTGGACTTGGTGGACCAGCTGCAAAACTTGCCAATGAATTATTGGTTGTTCGTGAACAATATGAATCTCAAGAATTATCATTAGAGGAATATCAATTTCTTGTTCAGCAAATATGGGAAGTGAAAGCTGCGCAAGAACTATCATCTGACGAACAAGCATTCCGCTATATCGTTTCCGCTGCCCAAGCAATGTACATGTTTGTGTAATGAAACATCTCGCATTGTTTATGCGCCATCCAGAATGTTCCAAGGATTGTGCATATGCAATGGTACATGCATTATCATCTGAGTATCAAATACGAATATTCGAAGAGAAGGAGTTAGATGATGATACTTTCTTTCACAATCTTGATGTTATTGCTTTTCCTGGCGGGATTGGGGATAGCGACACATATCCTAATTTCTTCACTAGAACCAGAGCGAATCGAATCGCCAGATTTTTGGAGAGTGGTGGCCATTACCTTGGCATTTGCATGGGTGCTTATTGGGCTGGAAGTAGGTATTTCGATATTCTTGATGGTGTTAACCCTGTTCAATATATAAAGCAACCAAACGCAGATGTTAGAAGAAGCTACGGAACAGTAGCTTCAGTCACATGGAACAATCAAAAAGAAGATATGTACTTCTATGATGGTTGCGCATTGATTGGTGATGAAAGCAAGTTTAAAACAGTTGCTCGCTATGCCAATGGTGACCCAATGGCTATTATACAAGGCAGAGTTGGTATAATAGGTTGTCATCCTGAAGCACCTGAGTACTGGTTTCAGAAACCTTGGCAGTATATAAATAAGAAATATCATGGTGGACGACATCATGACTTATTATTAAACTTTGTAAATGAATTGGTGGAATAATGCACTCGCTATATAAAATTCTGTTGAAAATTTCTCAGATCCTTGCTTGGCTACTGGCATTTATCACCATCCCAATTATGGGTGCTCTTTGGGTAGTTTGTACATTATCTATCTTTATCACTTTGCAGATGTTACTAGTTTTGCATCCTGCTCTTGGGCGCAAAATTGATCGGATGTTTGAGACCTACTTTATAGACCGATTATTTTCCTCTAAATAACCCTTCTGTAGCAACAACTTACGAATCCCCTCAACAAATGAGGGGATTACAACATTTCGCTTTACTTTAATTGCATGTTGGGGTATAATAGTTGTATAAATGATGAAAAGTTAATTTGACTTGTTGTTTTGACTACGGTATAATAACCATGTCGGGTTTGATAAAAGGAAATGATTATGGCTGCAATGAAAGATCTTTGGGAACAGATTAATTACTACCTCGACACTACTAAGTGGTCGTGTGATGAAATTGCTAACTATCTGGAAGTCCCAGTGAGTTGGGTCAACGAAGTTGTTGAAGAAAGATGGAATGAGGTAACCAGTGAATAAGTTTATGAAGATGCATGAAATTAATGAAGCGAATCGGGAGATCCTCTTGATTACGCAAGAAGAATGTGCTGAAGTTATCCAAGCCATCAGTAAAGTTTTTAGATTTGGTATGGAAGATCACCACAAAGGTGTTTCCAATCGTGAACATCTAGAAGAAGAACTCGGTGACCTTATGTGCATGATTGATTTAATTATCGACTCAGGTATGGTTAGTGAGTCAGCTGTCATGGCTGCAAAGAGTGAGAAGATGATGAAACTTCAAACGTGGTCCAATATTTTTAAAGAAGTAGCATGATACAGTCAGGATTCAAAGGACTTATTACTAACGATTGGGATCGTGAGAATTTGGAGTTTTTGTTGAACACCAAAGGCGAAGATTTTGCAGAGTTTTGGGAACAATCCGACGAAGATGATAAGGTCTATGCTCAAGAGTTGCTAGATGCATATTCACGTGAATTGAAATTGCGTGCTGAACTTCTTGAAGTTGAAGCCAAACTTGATGACTTACTTATTGCAAAAGATATTCTAAAGAAATTTGCTTTGTAAGAGGATAACGTGTATAATAAACCTATGAGACCAAGAAATCTAGTAGCAAAAGATTTAAGAACACCAAAGTACCGTATGCGTATTGTGGAGTCCAAGGTCAAGTATATTCGTCAACCAAAACATAGAAAGGTAGATCATGGACTTGGAGTATGAAATTCACCGAGATGGTTTAACACGAACAGTAAAAGTTAAGAGTCATGCATATGATTTAATTGAATTTACTATTCGTCAAAAACTTGTAAATGAAACAGGGAAAGAAATTACCAATAGTGGTCATACGTCTTTCTTTCAAACCAAAGAATTTGTTGAGTTCTTTGGACCTATAATTAATGAATTAAAAGTGAGATTAGATAATGACATTTCAAACAGTATTCAAGAATGATAAAGAATTCGAAGAATTTAAAACATGGACAACTGGAGTACTACACGATGAAAACATCACAGATCTGTGCGTTACTTTTACCAAAAAAGATGGTACCGAAAGAGCAATGCGATGTACTCTCGTTGAAGGAAGAATACCTTCAGACAAGAAACCAACATCAGAAACCAGCGCTGCAGGTCGCACGACTAATGGATCCGCAGTGGCTGTCTTCGATACAGAAAAGAGTGAGTGGAGATCTTTCCGCTGGGACTCAGTAACTAAAGTGGAGTTTACGCTATGATTAAAATTTTGTTGCCAATTATTCTTATTGTTCTTGTTATTATTCTTGGTCCAGTTGCAACTATCTGGTCACTGAATACGTTGTTCCCAGTTCTTGCTATCCCAATCGGATTTGATACTTGGCTTGCAGCACTTCTTTTAGGTGGTGTGGTTGGTGGGACAACTGGTCTCTCTTTTAAAAAATAAGGATATTCAATGGCTGTCAATTCGGCAAAGCGTCGTGAGAAAACTGAACGTGTAACTGCGGCAATGAAGGGGGATGAACGAATTCTCTCTGAAGATAACTACATGCGCGATCTTATTCTTAATTTGAATTACTATAATTCCCATAGTGATGATAAAGAAAAGAAGAAATGGTTCATCACACACTATGCCAAAATTGACAAGAAAATTGCTGTTGAACTTCTTAAGGTTGATGAATATCAATTTCGTACTGCAGGTGTTCTTGCTCGAATGTCTGATATGGGTTCTGTTTTACGTGAAACCGAACAGAATCATCTAAATACCAATATTGAGAAACTATTGAATCAGATTAAGGTTCGTCAAAAGTCTCAAGATAAGCAAGACAAGAAAGATGCCGCTGCAGTTAAAGAAGCCATGCCATCTAATGTAATATCAATTCAACAAAAAATGGAAGATAAGGCTCATGACTTGGCTGGTGAAATTGAAGGAGCAATTGACGACTTTGTCCTCGGTGGTTGCAAGTCCGAGTTTTCGACAAAAAATTATTTGCTGGCGAATCAAGTGGCTGGACCGATTGCTAAACGCATTGGAGAGTTGTTTGTTGGTACTGCCAAAGAAATTGAGGACGCCATTGCTGGCGCTGATGCGCAATTGGTAGAAGGTTACTCGCATTTTAATAAACGTGAGTTGAAGAAGTTCTCTGAATTCTTACAGGGTATTATTGCTGACTGCAATCAAATGG
>Ga0136642_1000563_pt1 | contig 18617 bp, 16 predicted proteins | sample LowCatLa1302831Y_FD_115313 | JGI IMG/M metagenome (GOLD analysis project Ga0136642, IMG submission 115313) | Freshwater microbial communities from Lower Cathedral Lake, Yosemite National Park, California, USA - 13028-31Y | ecosystem: Environmental > Aquatic > Freshwater > Lake ... | reverse complement strand
CGCGAGATCAAGAAGAAGAAGAAGAAGAACCCGGCGGACATGACCCCCGAGGAGCGCAAGACGTGGGAGGCTCGCCGCGCCAACAACGCCTTCCTGATCCAGCGCCCGCTGACGGATGAGCTGGCGGCGTTCATGGGTCTCAAGTCGGGTGAGAAGCGCTCGCAGACGGAGGTGACGAAGTTCATCTCGGGCTACGTCAAGCAGCACAGCTGCTTCGACCCGACGTTCAAGCGTCGCATCCTCCCGAACGCGGCGCTCGCCAAGCTCCTGCGCGTTTCGGACAAGGATGAGGTGACGTACCTGAACCTCCAGTCGTTCCTGAAGGTTCACTTCATCAAGACCGCCCCGAAGGCGTGAAGAGGAGTCTTCACGACGTAGGTTTCTTCGGAACCTCCGACGTAAATATGTTGGATAGTATAAATGGACAAGCGGGAACAGAAAATGAGAAAGAAGGCAGCTGTTTTTGAAGCTCGTTGGAGAACGGCATCTAAAAAGTATAACCAATTCCTAAAAGACGGAACTGGAAATACTCGTAGAAACGACAGGTTATACAAGGATATGGAAGAACAGAAGGCAAAGATGATCGCTGCGGTGTATAAAATACGCCCAGGTGGCACGCGTCGTCGCCACCACAAACACCGACACACTCGCCGCCACTAAATTTCTTCCAACAGATCAATGCGCGCGTGGGCTGTTCTGTTGGGTCTGCTGATCATTGTTGGATCGCACGTTCAGATGCTCATGTCCTCTAAGGATTCGAGCAAGAATACGCACGCGTATGTGATGCTTGCGACGGCTGGTCTGATTGCCTATGGTGCGTTCACACGCTAGTGGTAATCAGCTCGTGAGGCATTTCCATATACAGCACCGTACTGAAGAAGGGCGACAATCGCTCATCCAGCACGAGTGCCCGTTGCTTATCGTTATCGGCTAAGGTCTTCGTTAACCGGCGCAGAATCTGAGTCCGGTCGACCGAAGAGTCAACTTTGATTTTACAAACTCCAGCTTTCCACCCACACAAGGATGACGTATTACATGCGTCCTTTTGTTGGAATTGTCCACACGGTGTCCGCACCTTATTCACGAATGCTCTCGGACCTTGCGTAGCGTCCCAGTGAGCTTCCTTTTTGAGCCAGGAGTCGAGCTGTTTGTATAACGTCGGTCCACGAGATGCGATGACTCCGCGTAACGCAGAATACTCGTCTGTCTGGACATCTTTGGAGAGTGAGAACATCAAAAAGTCAAACACTTCTGCTTGGTAAGAAATGGCGTCCGCTAGTTTCGCATCCTCTGCGTTGGGTTCGCCTTCTGTCAGTTGCTTCTCGGGAAAGCGAGCCATCGTCGACAGAACCTCTCTTGCCTCTCCGGGTCCAGCAGCTTCAGGCTGAAAGGGAGCCCGGAACTCAGACACGAGAATAGACTCCACCAGCCGACCCTCTGCGTCTAGCAAATCATCGACCCATTTGAATCCGCGATGGGATGTATTGTCCAGGAATGTGCGTAGAGCCGCACGGGTTGGAAGCTCTTCTGGTTTTACGTCTGCATAACCACTGCGGGCACGAACGCCAGGCAACGCATTGAACGGGCTCGGCTGAACAGGAAGCACAACCACATTCGGCACAAACACAGCTTGAACACGCTCAAATGGGTCAAGAATGACTTGAAAGTCAAGCCCCTTGCTCTGCAGCTCCTGTAATGCATCCATGAACCGCGGACGATCAGAGGAGCAGGCTTTTGAGTGAAGAGCTGTGATCAGAGCAAGCATAGGTTTGGGAAACACGTCATCGCGAACATTGATCGTGAACCCATATCTCGCCGGACCACGGAGCTTCTCTGTCTTGCGCATTACGTGTCCAAGCACATCCTGATCAATCATTACAATTGTCCGTTCACGAGGAGCAAGTGTATCCGACCAAAATCCACACGTGACCACATTTGTAGAGGTGTCTACACGAATCACCTTACAACCAAGAATCGAAGTTACATATTCTAGCTCATCCAGCGGAGGCAGCCGCCCCTCCTTATACGCCGTCTGAACTCCAGACACAATACGATCGATTTGTGTTTCTCCTTCTCCTAAGTCCGCCCATGTGCGAACGAATGAACATAACAGGAGCGATTGCCTCGAGTCCTTGGGTTCAGGGATATGTTTGTCGTCCTTCAGAAGCATCGGCAGGGTCTTGGAGGGTCGCCCAAGACCAATGCGGAAGAAGTCAGCCTTGCCCGATTCCAGGCGGTTCTTCTTGATGGTGTCCGCATACTTTGCAGGGATCTTCAGCGAAGCAATAAGTTGATCGGGCAAGAAACCCATGCGCAAGCCAGGAAGGCGAGGCGTGCTGAGAATATATGAGTCGTCTGTCTTTTCGTCCTTGGGTACAAGCAGACCCTTGAAAGGTCTTTCCTCCTTGTAGCAGCACGGAATCTGCTTGTCCTTGATCCCACGAATGTAGTTCGGAAACACTGCAGACTGCTCGCGCTTGATGACCGTAAACTCATGCTCATCTTGATCTTTCCCGGTTCTGACCTTTCCCTTACAAACGGGGCATGCTCCGTCTACAAGCTGGTCTTCGCGAAGAGGAAGTTCGTCGCGCATGCACCAGTATTGTGGACATGTCGCAATGCCGGCTGGATCTTCGAGTTCAACCACATGTGTGTTATACTCTTCGATTCCCTCCTTCTCTTTGTTCACCTCCTTGATCTTCGCTTGTTTCGCACTCTCAGGGTAGTTGCGAGGATTATACTCCGGTGGAAGTTTGGCTTCGTCATCAGGAGTCAGTACAACAACCTGCTTGTTCTTGTCGCATTTGCCGGGGTAAATTGTGCTGTCAAATGTTTTGCCTTCCTTGTCAAACTCCTTCAGACGCAGATTGAAATAGTTATACGTCGACGGAGGTTTCTTAGATGCCCGCACCTTCTTCTTTCCGACAGGTGCTTCGGGTTCCGGTGCTGCGGCGGGTGCGGCGGCGGCATTTGATGGAGCGGCTTCGGCTTCACCAAGACCGAGCTCATTTAGGAAGTCATCATCTGCATTGAAGTCGCCTTGATACACCGCTACGATTTGAGGTGCAGCAGCGACAGCTTCCACAGCTTCCACGCGTTTAGGGCACACTGCGTCGACAGCTGCGTCTTCGGATGTGAGCACATGACGCAGAATACTCGCGTATTTCATCGAACGTTCTGCATTCAGTCCAGCGGTCATGATGACTTCTTTGGTCGAGAAGCGAATAGTGGGAAATCCCTTCAGAACGCGCTCGAGATCCAGATCTTCACCCAGATTCACAAACTTAGTGAAGAGAGCATCCGCATCTTCGGCAGTCATTCCAATATCCGTCAACGTTTCAATACTTGGCATATCTGCATCTTGAAGTGCTTGAAATGCTTGGACTTCCAGGGGTGTGAAGTTCTCTGCAGGACGATCAGCCCGTAACAACCGAAATGTGTCATCTTGGAAACTGAAGATCGACTGAAGACACTGAAACCTGCGCATGTCAAATTCGGCAATCTCCTTGGTGAACGTGCCAAGAACAGAGAGATCCTGTAGCTCCCATCTGGCAACTGCAACATCGTTAGCTTCGACAAAAGGTGTGATCGCGTCCATCGACTTGAGCCAATCATACATTGATACCTTGATATCCTCAAGGCTGTCTTTCACTTCTTTGCCACGAACAATCGTGAACTGAATATCCTTCGGTGTAATGGCAATACGATCAAAAGATGAGCGAGATGTTCCGCGGTATAGCAGAAGTGTCGGCAGACGGCGGTTGGGGGCGGTTGTGCTTGTCCATGCCTTCCACATCGCAACGTCTAGCGACGGCACCTTGTTCGTTGGATCAACGACGAAGAACTTGTGACGAATCTTCTCCTGCTTCGATGTGAAATACCCAACATAGGGTGTCTTCTTCGAAAGTGTCAATCCATAGAAGATCTGTTCAAACCGAGCACGGGGAGCGGTGAAAGCGGTCTGAACAAGCGGGACATACCATTTGGCGCGAAGAATCGAGATGTTCTTGGGTTCAGGTGCATTCAGTGCAAGGAGTTTCGTCATCTGTTCTGCAGATCCACGCAGAGCACGAACAGCCGACTCAGTCAGACGACTCGGTGTATCTTCACGAAAAAGAGGAAAGTAGACACGTCGGACAAGCTGAGAGAACTCGGGGGTTACTTCGAGTGTCCGAAAGCTTCCAACATCTTGGTAGAGCGACTCAAACAGAAGCTGCCGATTTCCAAGCGGAATGCGGGTAGGCTTCAGAGTTAGAAGATCCTTTGGCGGAAGGGGGAGTACGATCGACTTCTCTGCGTCGACTCCAAAGACACGCCACTCTGAGAACCCAGCGCCTGGGGCAAACAGATCTTTCATATCGTCGGGATAGGAGTTCCAGTCTTCGCGCGACCACAACTTCTCATGGACTCCTGTTCCCGGACGCTTGTGATCGAGATACTCCTTGAACAACGACACGTCGAGCTGAATGCCATCAGGTGCCATGCGAAGGAAAAGAGCATCCCAGTGGCGAGGGTCTTCGTAATAGTCTTCGGGCACCTGAACATGAGCTTCAATAAAAAGTCGATCTGGATGAGCATTCGCAGCAACAGCAATCTGCTGTCGCACAGTTTCCAGTGTATCGTCCTCAAAGAACGTCACACTCGAACCTGTTCCTGCGATGGGAACTGACTTCGACATTATAAATGGGTTAGGTTTTCTCACAGCGGCGAGTCCGTAATGGTCATACCGCAATAGGGTGTGGGCTGCCGCGAGTAGTTCACAGGTGTGTAGATTCCTACCTTGACTGCATCGTGCAAAATGCGTTTGAAGTTCTCCCAGAACTCGGGGGTGTGACCGATGGTTTCGGTCATAAGGTGCGCCATCTCGTGCAACATCACAAACATGATCGTATTAATTTCAATTAAGGGATAGTCCGGCTTCTTCAGCTTGTCGCGAAGACACACTACAATACGTTGCCCTTTGTTTTCCGAATACGATGTATCCGAAGAGCTGATATCGTTCTCCGAGAACACATCTGGTTGATAGCGAGCCACAAATCGAGCCACGGGTGGATCGTTCATTAAGGCTGGTTCTGCTGCATACGAATCTCGTAGCTTGGTAAGATTTGCCCGGATCTTTGCCATCAGCTTGACAGCCTCCTCCTTATTTGGCAGATTCTGCATATCGTACTCATGCCCATCCGGACCAGTCGTTCGAACAGTGTTTACAGGACCAATCAACTGCGATACAACTGCAAGCCCTACAACTGCAGCTGCGGCGACTGACAACATTATCTATCGCTGCGAAGTTTAACCACTGAGACCCTCCAGCGCCCGGTTGGCACGGAAAGGGTCCGGGTCAATGGTCGTCTGCAGGAAGGGACCAACCTTACCCTGCGGGTTCGGCGTCTCCGAGCGGATATCCCAGGTCGGGTTGCGGTTGTTCTGCGAGATACCGATGATATTGATATTGGCATGGTAACCAGCCTGGAGGAAGTTCTGTCCCTCCATGTCCTTAGAGCCAACGGGGTTCACCGCCGCCCATGCGGCACCGATCTCACCCTTGGGGAGCAGCTCGCCGGACGACAGTACGTTCTGCGTATACGTCTGCTGGGACGACGGTGTGCGTCCCTGGAGATCACCGACTGACATGGCATTACCACCAACAGACGACGTGCCAACTGAAAAAGGACCCTGTCCAGACAGAGGAGGCTGCGAACCAGATCCGCCGAGATCCCCAGCCTTGTCGAGGACAGCCGACTTACCGCCGGAGTAGGACGAGAAGAGAGAATAGACAACAACAAATCCCACAAGGACCATGCCAAGACGAACGACCTTTGTATCGGTGAGCTTCATACTTTATTCATCTCGTCAGACAAATTTCGGTTGGAAACAGAAGCTGGACCAACTGCTCGCGACGCAGCGTCCAGAATCCGCGAAGCCCCTTTCTCTTCGCCTCGTCACGAAGCTCTCCGATTGTCATCTTCTCCACGATGAAGGACTTCGGAAGCTCGGATAGATTGAGAAGCTGAAGGAGCTGAGCCCTCTTGAGAATGTAATACTGCTTAATGCGGCGCTGCTTCGCCAGCTGTTTAAGCTCGAGGATAGACATAGACTCCATGGTAGACTCTTCCATCCTCTCCGAGACGGAATCCGTTTTTTTCCGGGCTTCAAGTAATGCAACGTACACCGGTGATCGTCGCCTTTTTTCTCGCAGCCGCCCTAGTGGGAATGTTCCTGCGCTTTACAGATATGAGTGGAGGCGTCGAGACCTTCAAGCTCCCTAGTGACAAGACGTCACCGCTCGACCTGGTAGATGCTCCGGGCATCAGCCCCTATAACGGAACATCTCCCATCCTTGGCAGCCAGGCTAAACCCGTGCCCGAGCTGCCTTACGATGTAGCTGATGACACTCGCATCATGCAGTTTGCCAACAACAAGATCGGTCCCGACTGCTGCCCCTCTCCCTATTCGACAGGTGCTGGCTGCATCTGTATGACAAAGGAGGATATCAGCGGAGCTGCGTCCCGCTATGGAAATAAGAGTTCTTCATAGTAACAATGGATCACCTCCGCACCTTCATTAAGTATTTCAAGGACAAACATCCCGATGCTGCACTTCCGCGTGCGTCGGATGAGGTTTACTCTCATCTGACCGACGCAATGACCCCGCATGCCATGAAGCTCATGCAGAAAGATAACGCTGTCTTCCGTGGAGAGAATGCCGCCCAGCCGTTCAAGGGTATTGATTTTCGTCCACTGTGGGATGGCACTGAGGAGGCATGGAAGCTCCTGCATATGGCAATGATCTTCTCTTTCCTCCAGGGTGACCCGAAGGCGAAGGTGGCGCAGGTCCTGGAGGCAATGAAGCATGTCCTTCCCGAGACTCACCGCGATACCGATGAGATCCTGAAGACACTCGAGACAGAGGAAACCAGTTCTGCCATGTCCGAGATCTTCGAGTTACTGATGACAACGCGTCTTGCGTCGATCGTCGGTGACATTGCAGCTTCGATCAAGATGGAAGATATTGGTATTGATTTCGAGCGCCCGGAGGAGATCCTCGAGGCTCTTCAACACCCAGAGCGCAGCCATGCTGTCCGTCACATCATGGAGCAAGTGAAGACTATGCTGGAAGATCGCATCAAGAGTGGGCGTATCAACCAGCAGGAACTGATCCGCGAGATTGAGATGCTGAAAGCCAAGTTCCAGTCCAGTTTTGGCAAGTATATGAACGAGATGGTCGGGATTGGTCGTGAGCAACAGGCGACTGGAAATACGGGTGAACAGATTATGTCCAACTCTCCTGAGGCTCGTCGTGCTCGTATGCAAGCCCGCCTCCAGCGTAAACTGCGCGAAAAAAGCCGCAGGTGAAGATAAGAGATGATGTTCTGGTTTTCCGATCCAACAGTCCTGTTTCGACAGGACACATGGTATACGTTCGTCCCCACAGCTGGAATGAGCGTGGACGACTCACTCAATGCAGTTGTTCGTTTCACTGTCTATCTGAGTGTTCTTCTCTTTGCATGCTCGATGGATGTGAAGTATTTCGTCTATGTTCCGGTTGTCATGGCGCTGACGGTTGCGCTTCACATGCTCTATCCGAAGGTAAAGACGATGAATGTGACCGAGCCATTCCGTATGGGCACTGCTGTGTCGTCGCCTACTTCGGGCACATCGAAACCGACCCAAGAGAACCCCTTCATGAACCCAACATTAGTTGATATCAACGAGAACCCCAGCCGTCCGCCGGCTGCCGATCCGACAGATCCGGTTATTCGCGATCAAGTGAACACTCAGTTTTCCCAGACATCCAACATGTATCTCGATACGACAGATGTGTTCCAGCAGGTACAGGCGCAGCGCAACTTCTACACTGTTCCCACCGATGACCACGCTGGACTCCTCAAGTTCCTTGGACAGGGAATGGCGTCTGGAAAGCTGTTAAATGAGGGATATGTGGTGACAAAAGGATCAATGCTTAAGACGCCTGCGGGTAGCGTGACGACTGCGCCGACGGGAACTATGCCGGGTGAGACTGCGGTTCAGCCCCAAGTCCCGGACAATCTCCGCGCTTGAGTGTTTTTCTCCAGATGTAACACGCTCCTTCCCCTTTAACGGCTTGAACTTCATTGTGGGAAATCCACTTACACCCTCCTCGGACGGAACCTTAGACGACTCAATTTCAACCGCGGGAATGCGAGGATACTTCTTCTTCATCTCATTCCAGTGCGGACGAGTCACTTCGCAATGCGAACATCCTTCCATATAGAAAAACACCAAGAGCGGACGACGCTTGAGTCCACCCGCAACCGGATCGGTGTCAGTAGGAAGTTGCCGGTTCATATTTATATCACCCACTAGAAAATGGCGTGCCTCGATGAGCTGAACCAAGCCAAGGACAAGACATGGATTGGCATTTCTCGATCCGGTGAGATGCAGAAATTTGAGACACTCGGTGATTTCAAAAAGTATCAGGATGCACTTGGATGCCGAGAAATCCGTCCATCTGTATATGTTGAATCAAATGCGGGGCAAAATACCACACCAACTGGATTTCTAGAGTTCAAGCCCCGCGATTCTGCGACACAGGCTCGTTTCGATGCAACATCTGATCAGTGGGAAGGCGTCAATGCATCGGATGCGGCTGTGAAGCAGGGGCTGTATATCGAAGACAGTGCAGAACCCGCGCGTATCCGAGAGATAAAGCCCCAGCGGTCGTTACCTCCACCGCAATCTGAACGCGCTATACCACCTCCTCCCGCAAAGACAAACGATCTTTGCTCAATACAATGAAGTGGGCACTGCTCGGACTATTAGGACTTGTCCTCTTTCTTGCCTGGACATCGGGCACTATCGAACGATATGTTGATGCAGAGTTTACATCTGGTGGAACAACCGGAAGTCCTTCGGCTGTAACCAGACCATGCCCCTGCCCTAATACTGCAAGCGTTGCATGTCCGGTGTCCTGTAAGGCATGGGAGAGCAAAGTGAGTGCTCTCGCACCAACCGGCGCAGTCTCTAGCGATTACATATCGGTGCTTGCATCTTTCTTTGATACAGTATATACTCCTGCGGCAACAAAGCCCACCGAAGCACAAGTGAATACCTTTCTTGCCTCATCTGCGGGGACTGTCTCTGGTGTAAACGTGCCGGCTGTGAAAAGAATCCTTATGGATGCATTCCACATTGACTCGGGCACAACAGCCGCCGCCAATGAAAATGCTAGTCAAAATTTCAAACCGGATACGGCTATTCTCGAAGACAAGATGGGACGAGATGAAGTGCGTACTCGCGCAGAGGATAAGTATAACCCAGCTGTTCCCAAATCATCAACCCGATTTTCTGAAGGGGACTACTCGCCGGTAAGACAGACTGAACCTCTCCACCCAAATGAAGAAAAGGACGGAGGATCAAAATCGTGGAGAGGAGTCCGTCCAGCATCAGTACCCGCAAGCGCCGAAAACGTTATGTGAGTAACTGTTAATGAGGACGTGGCTTCTGCTCGCATTGCTCGGGCTTGTTCTGTTTGTATCACTCAGATATCGTGAGGGTGCTGACAGCACTCTTGCGCGGGCGCCTACATGTTCAAATGGTGGCACATTAACAGGAAATACGTGTCCAGCTGTCAATGGTGTAGCTGGAAACCCCATATGCGCATCTGGATATAGTTTCACGCCTGCATCAAGTGGTAATGGCACATGTGTTCAACTATCAACCACTTCCCTTGATAGTTATGGATATGACTCTTCTGGTAACATAAACTCAACGAGTCAAATAGGCAGCTGCAACATCTACTGGGATGCTGCTATTGGAAGTTGGGCGGCTGGAAATGCAGCTGCATCGGAGGCTAGTTCCCAATGCAAACAATATGCGCCCTCTTGGATCAAGACACTTTTGGCAGCTGGAAACCTACTCGACAGTTCAGGAAAGCCAACCGCAGCAGCAAAGTCTCAGGCGATGATTGAAAACCGGCAGGCTACCGACTATGCAGCCGAAACAGCCACAACCAGAGGGTATGCAGCATCAACTGGATATGCTGATCTTGCAGCTGCAGCAGTATCCGGCACGGGTCCAAATCAGTCGCTCCCCCCTCCTATCAGTGAATCGCCAAACTACGATGCGGGAGCGGTTCGTCCCTCTTCGGGAACAGTCTATACGGGTGGAGATAGTCCGTATACGGGTCAATCCGGAACAGGACAAGGCACTGCAGCCGCAGCAGCTGCTGGAATGACAGGTGGAAACGCGTACGGTTCTGGAGCGGGATATTCTTCGAGCTCGACAACTCCAAACACGGGTCTTCCCAGTGGACCAACTGTTATTAAAGCGTCTACCAAAACTGATCTTCAAGTTGGAGGTCCAAAATATGGGGGTCTTGGAGCGCCCATATCGGCTTCGAGCTCTGGGGCGTCGTATACGACTGGACCGATTCTTTATGGACCCACGGCTGCGCAGAATAAGAACATCGATACCACCAATTGGATGCCATCCTACTGGTCTGCTGGATCCGATTGGGCTAACATGTTTGCAGGAACATCGCGATCTCCTGGTGATCAAGATCTGATCCCCAATCCTTATCTACAGTCGACGTCATATTCGCTCGCCAATGGATCACAGAAAACGGATCCCGTTCCATTCTTGACAGATTTCTCTGCCTTCCAAAGTTAAGATGACATCCTTCGGTCTTCGCAATCAGCGTGGTTCGTGCTGGGTAAATGCAACTCTCCAGGCAGTCTTTCGGATTCCCGACGTTCAAGCCAGATATGTGCCTGATGCCGAGATTCCGCAGGGGTCAACAGTCGACCTTTGCCTCCAAGAAATCTGGGGGAGCAAAGGTGATGAGGGTCTCAAGCCTTTCTATGAGTGCGTGCGCACAGCGGTGATGCCCGCAGGCGAGGGAATTGGCGACTCGCATGAGTTGTTGGAGTTCCTCTGCGACAAGCTTCCATTCCTCGACAAGCTGTGTCGGTTTAAAACTGCGAACATGGTGAAGTGCGATAATTGTGACTACAAACACTCCCATCCAGATTCTCTAATCGAGTTCTCTGTGTCGCCTACTCAGCGCAAGCAGACTCTGGTAGACTGTGTTATCCAGTCTGTCACTCCAACAAAGATCCCGGATTGGAAGTGTGAGAAGTGTAGTGGCAAGGGGTGCACGAAACAGCTTCTGATGGCATCCTTTCCACAGGTGTTTGTCTTCCACGCAACCTCGCTCAGAACCTCGGTGTCCTATTCCACACTGCTTGTGCTGAACGGACAGAAGTATGCGCTTCTTGCGGTAGTCTGTTTCAATGGCGGTCACTGGTGGACATATGGACGTGAGATGCCGCCAGGTAAGAACTGGATTGAATATGACGACTCAAATCTGCGCAATCACGGACCCAATCACTTTCCACTGTCCGATCATATGCGGTTGCTGTTCTATTATCGTATCAATGAATAAGCAAGGATGTCTACAGGTCCTACAGGTGGGACTCAAACGACAACAACAGGTTCGAGCCAGACTGGAACTACAGGTTCGAAGCCACCAACAGCGGGTCCCACAGGTGGCACCGGGGGCAATAATCTGAACGCATATTATAGCTACTGGTTTCCTTCGACTACGACTACGACAACGACATCGGCTTCGACGTCGACATCGGCTGCTCTTCCGATTGGAATCGCAGTCGTTCTCCTATTATCCTTTTTCATTATCTTCAGCACCGGATCGTTCATGGCAGTTGGAGTTCTGTGGGTCTTGATTCTGATGATTGGATTTGTCCTGCAGATGTATGGATTGATTGATGCGAATATCATTTCACCGGTTGTTGCTCCGGCTGTCCAACCCATTGGATCTGCCACATCTTCGCTTACGAATGTTAACATCGTAGGCAACGAAGTGTTTCATATTTCTGATAATAAGTTCACATATGATGATGCCCCTGCAGTGTGTGCAGCCTACGATGCAAAGCTAGCTACACTTGAGCAGATCATCGATGCATATAACCATGGTGCAGAGTGGTGTGGATATGGTTGGTCTGCGGGTGGTATGGCGTTATACCCAACCCAGAAAGGCACGTGGGACGCCTTACAACAGGAGGTTGACTCAAGCAAGAGAACTGCATGCGGGCGTCCGGGTGTGAACGGTGGCTATTTTGATCCTACATCTAAGTTTGGTGTCAACTGCTACGGCTACAAGCCCCAAGGTAATGTCAAACTTCCTACGCCTTTACCTGGTTCCGATCCGGCTTCGTTCGCTGCTGCAGTTGATAAGTGGAAGGGAAGTCTGAAGTCCTTCAGTCTTGATCCCTATTCCCGTGATACATGGTCGGCAGCTCCCGTATCCCAGGCGGCTGGAAGTGGACAGCGGTTTTTATCATCGCTCACTGAAAGTTTCACCATGAGGGAACACAATACGAACGCAGCCAATGATATCGAGGTTTTACCGGGACAAACAATTGCAAATAGTGCCGGGGGTGCGCATGCTCCATATGGACTTTTAGGAGCAGCTGGTCCAACAGGTGGTGTCGGACAACAGGGACAACAGGGACAGACTGGACCACAAGGAACCCCCGGCGTCAGCACAGCACTTGGACCATCGGGACCTAAAGGGCAAGATGGAACGCCTGGAACGCCTGGAACAAACGGACATGATGGTCGAGATGGATCAAATGGAGTGAACGGAGAACCCGGGAGAAACGGAATGAATGGAGATAAGGGTGATAAGGGTGATAAGGGTGATAAGGGTGATAAGGGTGATAAGGGTACCGCCGGAGTCGACTCAATTATGAATGCCCCATCCGCTCAGGGTCCTAAGTTTGCACCGGCGATTGTCAGTTATGATGATGGAACTAATCGTGGTACTCTTTTCAAAGCCAATGGCGATAAACCGGGTGCGTTTATTGGAATGATGTTTAGGAATGCTAACGACTTCCCTTGGATATGGTTTAATGGTCCAAGCGATAGATACAATGCAGCAGCCAGCATGCAACTCATCTGATCACGACGGTGTATTGTCGACTGGAGCGTGAGGCGGGATATTGACCGCATACTTATGTAACAGCCTAAACATCGGTGGAATGCGACCACCTCCGCGATCATACGACAGATCGCCACCCTTGAAGCATAAATACGGCATGCCCGGAACGTGCTGCATTCCAGCTGGACATGACTTGTAACAGAGACCATCGACGTTATCCCAGTGCTTATCGTTTGTCCGATCAACATCCCCACATGTCTTGTGGTTGGCAGCATTTGCTTCTACTAGGGTTTCTCCTGGTTTTGGATCCCCCTTCGCGTTTGCCCGCTTCCATTGGCTGTATTCCGTCATATAGTCACCTCCAAAGTCCTGAGGACCCGGGCAGATCTGCTGCTTCAACTCTATCTGACCACCCGTAGCGCACCCTGACCAGTTTCCAAGTCCCCAGTTTACACAGTGACTGTTCCACCCAAGCGGCGCGCGACATACCAATCCATCGTCATGCCAATCCTTTGGACACCAGGATCCGCCGTTAATATCGGCATCCTTGTGTGCAAGTCCCGGAAAGATTGCTACGCCAATGTTCATCGTGTCTGCATAACAGCGCACACCGAACCCGTGATATCCATCACTGCAGTTTCTGTAACAGAGACCTCCTTCCAGTGATCCATATTCGTCGGGCTTCGTTCCTATACAGGAGTTCGGTGCAGCCGACAAGACTTCCCCAATATAGGGAAGTTCCATCGGACTGAACCACCATGCGATCAATAGAATAAGAAGTCCATTCAACAAGACTAGCCAGAAAATAACCCATGGATTCCATGCTCCGGGTATTTCCTTCGTTGCATCCACATACGTTGCGGCTACCGCAATTATCATCAACCAGAACAACACGAAGGATGCAAGCGACATACCCGATGAGAAAAGACTCGAGATAGGTCCCCATATTTCCGATGGAAACATAAACTCGAGTGGGCTCGTGGACTCATCCGGCATTCAATTGTTTCTTAGGAAGAAAACAATGGACACAACACAGCCACTCCTTACGGTATTCAAGAAGCTCGCAGCTCAGGTGACCGTGCAAGTTCCGCCTACATCGGGGCAGGAGTTGAACCGGTTTGATTGGCTTTTATACCGTCCTCAAGCTCATGCAACAAAACCATTTGAGTCTGATCAGTCTGCAAGACAAGCCAAGTATCAGAATACGAAATAAAGTCCGTTGACATACGTAAAGATGGACGTTGTTCTTCTCATGGGACTTGCTGCCCTCGGGTATGCAATTGCTCTTCCTAAGAAGAACCCGAAATCAGAGTTAGGTGCTTCAACGACTGTAAAAGAGCAGATGTTTGGACACAAAGGCTTTGATGAAATTCCAGTTGTCCAGGCTGCGAATGGACATGGAAACATGGTGCCCTTCTTTGGAGCTAATCGCACGCAGACCACCTACTCCGATGGTCACGAGAGCCTGCTCGACAAGTATACGGGTATGGGCAAGAACACCTTTTTCCGCAAGGAGGAAGCCGGTGCATTCTTCAGTCCCGAAGCCGGTCGCGGTAACCCTTGGAAGGCACAGGTTGAGACAGACTTTGAGCAGTCTCGCCAAGTCACGAGTCTTGCGATGAAGAACGTAGCTCCGATTGACCGCGTGCAGGTTGGTCGTGGTATCAACGACGGGTATACAAATCTCCCGTCTGGTGGTCTGAATCAGGGTATCGAGTCTCGTGAGTTCCAGCTGCCTAAGACCACGGATGAGCGTCGCATTGCGACCAAGCCTAAGCTCACCTACACATCTAACCCGACACCGGGTAAGCAGCGCTATGGTCTCCAGCCGGGACTGCAGGCACCTGTCAAGAAGAATAAGCCCGATCGCTTTCAGGTCCTGCAGGCTGCTGATGGTTCTCTTCCTCACTTGAACACAACTGTTGGTCGCGAGAAGGCATCTTCAATCTATCCGGAGTTTGTGATGAAAGATCAGAATCGCACGGAGACGGCAACCCAGTTCATGGGTCCGATTGGTAAGGGTGTGCGCAACAACGAGTCGTATATCCGCGCCTTCACCGAGCCCTATCAGCAGTTCATGAAGCTGACCACCGAGGGTCGCCCTGCTCCCGGTGGACCCGTTGCGGGCATGGCTGTCAGCGCAGGACCCGAGGCTTATACTGTTCAGACGCACCGCGATGAGTCGACTCACGTCAACTACCGCAGCTTCGAGTCGCCACTGCTCCAGCGCGGCGGTCACGCGCCGACAGCCGAGATGCGCGGATCCGTCAAGTATGACGAGCCGGTTGGACAGAGTGTTCTCATGGATCGCGTGTCTGAGCCTGGGCTGCTTGATGCCTTCAAGAGTAACCCGTATACACAGAGTCTCCAGTCTTCAGCGTAATGGATACATCACTTCTGAAATATACAGATGCGCAGGTAAATGTATGTCTGTATGACATGAGCCGCCAAGACATGCACAATGTGATACGCTCGGTAGCGATTCACCCGACACGAATTCGTGTCTGTTCATGTGTTGCTGATTATTGGATTCGATCATCCTTGTCGTTTCTTCATGTTGTTTGGATTCCCATTGGTGAACAATGCAGGGGCTCGGTCAAATCGAATCAACCCTCCTTGCCCGCCGCTCAGAGCTTGTTCAATCAACGTCTTGGGTCTTCAGCCTCGTCGTTCTCTGCGCAGTCCTCGGGGGGTTTGGCTGGTTCCTCAAAGTCCAATATGAACTGAATGCTGAAAAACCCGAAGAGAAACGTATACCATTTGTTCCCACAGTATGGTACTCTGCAACGCGAAACGTTCGCAGTGAAGAGTATGCAGGACAACTCCAACCTTTTGAGATTGAAACTCGATATGGTATACAGGGATCTGCCGACGGAGGTAGCCCAGCAGAAGTTCACGGAATTAACGGAAGCTCGAGTGGCAGCTCCAGCTCCAGCCCCGGTGATAGCTAAACGCAAGAAGTTAGTGAAAGCTGTTCCTGGTAGTTAATAAGAGGGATGCCGATTACGCCAAGTGGACTTATCGGCATAAGTGCCGGGGGTGGCGGGGTAGTCGCATATAAATATGAAACTATTAGTGCAACATTCACGGCTGATGGAACAAACACGCTCGCTGTGTCTGGATCTTCTCTGGTATTAGCATACTTCTCCGGTAATGGGTCGCAGATCCTGATACTCAATGGTCCATTTAAGTCGATCGGATCGCAGTCTGGCGAAACAGTGACAATCACCAGTTCAGATGGATCAACGCTTTCATATACCTTTTTCATTTATGCAGGTCGTTTCGCTGGAAGCACGGGTGTCTCTACATATGTTGGTGAACCTACTTCAAGTGGTTACATACCATCAACAGTGCCATTGACGAGCGTAGTTACAACTCCGACTCTTCCGGCTGGGCTATCCCTTTCAACTGGTGGAGTTTTATCTGGTACGCCAACTACGCAGTCACCGGTCACGAACTACCTTTTCTATGGATCAAATTCTACCAACGGATATAGTGTGACTTCAACTATTTCGATTCAGGTAAATGCTGCGCGGGTTCTGCTGACTTCCTATCCTACTACGCAGACGCTGACTGTTGGTGTTCCATTCGCAGGTGTTACGTTGGCAAGTTTGAATCCCAACCTGCTTTCGTTTTCCGGCACGCCTCCTCCTGGTCTTACGGCGACTATCACCAGCAACTCGATGACATTATCTGGCACTCCCTTGACTCCTTCAAATGCAGATGCAACTGGACTTGCGACGTCTCTATATACGATCATTGATAAGGTAACGAATGCATTTATTATCGTGCCGATTCCGTTCAAGTATACAGAAGCAGTTCAGTTCACGTTTCCGTCCAGTCCGTTACCAATGCAGATCTATTCGAATATTCCAATGACTTCGATTCGGTTGGTAGCTAGCACCGTATATGCAAATACGTCTTCGCCGATTACATATAGTTCGCCAGTTGCGCTTCCGACGTGGCTGACTTTGAATAGCACCACGGGTGTTCTTTCCGGGACACCTACCTCAAGCGGCGGTACGTATTACTTTGTAGCCACGAATGGTAACAACATATCGAACACGAGCTACGGTATTACGTTCACAGTTTCACAAGCCGTCTTCAAGCTTCCAACTGTCACTGTGCCCGGGTTATACGTGGGAAAGGCAATGACTGCAATTTCAGGCACCGTTACAACAAATGGATATATCGATAGTGGAATCGGTGAAACCAACCTCACACTCGTCGGTGCGCCTACTGGGTTGATTGTCACTCTATCGCAAAACAGTTTTACTATATCTGGAACACCCAGATTTGATACAATAGGAACAGGCTCGATTGTTATCAATGTAACTGCGCCAAATGTGACTCCAGCAACTCTTACGATTCCTGTGACAGTGAGTGCGGACCAGACGACCTTTTACCCAACCGCTCTAACAACGTATGCATTTGCGCAAAACATTCCAATCACACCAATCCAGCTCAGCGCGTCTTTTGTTTATGGTGTTCCAGTCACTCTTTATTATAAGATTACGTTGCCAGCCGGACTGGTAATTTCTCCAAACGGACTTATTAGCGGAACTCCGACCGCAGCATCCACTGTGTTATCGACGTTTACAGTAGCTGCAACGAACGGATATACAGAAGTGATAACCAACTATAATTATACAACTGCAGTCGATTCACTTATCTGCTTCTCCACCGGCAACATACCCACGCTCACGTATGGAACCACCATATCAACTCCGGTTATAACAGTCTTGCGCAGTGGAAGCACTGTGACCTCGCTCGTGCCAGGCTATCTATATGGATTGTCCTTGACACCAACCCTTCTCTCTGGAACGTTTGGTTCTGGAAACTATCCAGATGTTGTTATTCCGCCCGGCAGGGCATTTATTCGAGTATTGGGTTCGGGTGCATATCCGCCAAGTACGTTCTTTGAGTTGACACCTGTCGCAACTCAGACACGGACTAAACCATATGCATCTGGATCCAGTCTATACTATTCGACTACGGATCTGTTCACTGATAGTATTTTTGTCAGCATGCCTTCCAGTTTGTTGAATATAACCGATTTCCAACCAGCTGTGGCTGGGTCAAGTACGTATATGGTTGCGAATAACGATATAACTACGTATTATACAACGTCCGGCGGCGTTAACACGTACACTCAGATTACTAACGTTACTGGACCTATATATTCGGTTGTTTGGCAGGATGCTATTATCGATGCGGATAATCCTTCCACAGAGCGCGGTTCTAGATGGTGCGGACTTGGGTATAATGGGCTCTACTATTGGTCATCTGGTTCGTCGTGGTTATCAGCTGCTATACCATCTCCCATACCATGTACTGTCGACAATCGGTTGGTACTGCGGTCAGTTCCGGTGTCCAGCGCTCAACATAAAGCATATCGTGCTCAAGTGAGAGGAACATCAATTGTGTATACTCTTTCACAATCGCAGAAGAATGGTACATCGATTTGGTCATTTTCTGGATTCAAGTTTGCGGGGTTTAATTTGGAACAGGTCGCAGGCACCGTTAACACCGCCGTAAGTGCGTATGATGTCTTAGTACAGTCATTAGCCCCAGCAACTACTCCTATCGAGACATTTCCCGATGCGAATAAACAGCCACCAGTAATATCGTATTACCCATACACACCAAGACTCCTTCTCGGCGGACAATCTCTTACCTAT
>Ga0136642_1000562_pt1 | contig 18787 bp, 12 predicted proteins | sample LowCatLa1302831Y_FD_115313 | JGI IMG/M metagenome (GOLD analysis project Ga0136642, IMG submission 115313) | Freshwater microbial communities from Lower Cathedral Lake, Yosemite National Park, California, USA - 13028-31Y | ecosystem: Environmental > Aquatic > Freshwater > Lake ... | reverse complement strand
TTGTTTGGCATCATTGAAATTCATCACCCGATCAGTCGACTATCCGCAATGCTTAGCTAAGCATTGCTAAGACAATGCTTTCCTAAGGGTGTTCGTAAATTTGATGTATGGTGGGGCCAAATAAAAAGGTATGGAAACAAGTTCAATTGAGTCCCTTGATGGTGGAGAGGATTCAGCAGAGCTTTTTAAGATCTTAGAGGATGCATCCTCTCAAATCTTAAAAACAACGGAGGACTGTGATACGCAGGTGCGGAGGATTGTTCGGAGAATCCGAGTGCAGTCTTCCCTTTCATCGGGGGCTGCGCTCGAGCCTCGGCCGCGTACTCGTGCATGGTTAGGCCGTCACGGCGTGGGTGCGACGCCGACCTTTCTGGAGTTCATGGAGGCATTTCTAGATCGGTGTGCGGCCGAGGGACGACTCCACTTGGAGACCTATGAGATCACGCTTTCGGAGGACGATGCAACTGTCTTTGGCTCCCCCGAGGGACCTATCAGTCTCTTCGAGCTTCTTCGTAAGTTGCCCGATGTGTTCTTCTAAGGCCGTACCGCCCTACCATATGAACTTAGAATTAAGGAAGCTCGAAGAGCTTTCTTACTCATCGGTTAGTTCGTCGTTGGACATAAAAGTTAAGGAAGTTTTAACTTCCTTAACTTTTAGTCACGACGTTAAACAAGGTTGCGCCCACGATAAACCCAGACACAAAGCCGAGGAGAAATCGAGGATCGGGTGCAGACGCCAATCTATAGATTGCTGTGAACACGCTCTTCTTATTCGGAATCATCTGGGTAGGAGGCATCTTATCATTTTTTGCTGAGCTAAAAGGTCAATTTTACACATTTGGTGAATAAATGCCCTGTGAGAAGATGGCGGCGGAAATCGACCCTGTTAAAATGATTGTGAAAATCCAAGAAACAAAAATCTTGCCCATAATCTGCCAATTGAGGTCTTTCAGTTTCTTATCGCATAAACTGATTCCAATCACTGCGCCAGTAATGCACTGTGTGGATGAAATAGGAAATCCATACTTGGAAGCAAAGGACACTACGAGTGCAGTAGAGAGCTCTGCTGCAAATCCACGCATCGGCGAGATATACGTTATCTTCTTTCCGAGAACATCCATGATCTTCACTCCATAGGTTGCAAGGCCTACAACAATGCCGCTACCACCTAATGCGAGAATCCAAATAGGGACCTCGATCTTCGAGGCAACGGCGCTATTCTGATGAATATACCAGATTGCAGCGAGCGGGCCCACCGCATTGCTTACATCGTTTGCACCGTGCGCAAAGGACGTGCAGATGGACGTGAAAATCTGTAAATACGAGAAGGAATATTCGACACGCGGATCATATATCTCATCCGCGGGGACAAGGGCACCCGAAAGATCTGTACCCGAAAGATCCTTTACAGTAGCACCAGAAAGATCCGTTATAACGACACCTGAAAGATCTGTGCTCTTATCTTCAATCGGTAAGACATTTGAAGAATAGGCTGCAATCTTCTTTTGCAGAGGAGGAATGAATCCAAGAGAGAGGAGAGAAGCACCTGTCGCGATGCAAGCCGAAACCCATATTGTAGTGGCAATATCCCACGTGATTCTTGATCCCGCCCCCTTCGACAAGATGAAAAAGAACTCGATGAAAAAGGTGAAAAAGACTGAGATGGGCAGAGAATACAACGAGCGCTCTACAGCATGCGGCGACCTTACAATCGTATACCGAATCGTTGAGTAGATTGCGGCAGAAATTGCCGCGCAAATGAGTGGGGACGAGACCCATGAGATTACAATCGGCACGAAGCCGGCTACGTAGGGGAAATCAGGGATCGACTTGAGCCAGACAACTCCGTCGGCACCCTTGTACACGAGAGAGAATCCCATTATGCCACCTACAATACTGTGGGTCGTGGATACAGGGAGCCCTAAATAGGTCGCCGTGTATAACCATGTGCTTGAACCCGCGAGTGCGCATAACATTCCGTACATAAGAACATAGGGTTGGCTCTTAAAAAAAGCCACATTCGAAATACTTCCCGCGAGAGTATTTGTAACCGGGCTACCCAAAACCATTGCCCCTGTAAACTCGAAGACAGATGCAAGTCCGATAATTTGTGTCACTGTTAGCACTTTTGAACCGTAAGTCGTTCCAAAAGAGTTAGCTAAGTCGTTGCTTCCAATGCCGCATGCGTCAATGAAGGAGTTGATCGCGCCCGCTACGAGAATCCAGGTGTACATGTTTCTACTAGTAAGCCGGTTTTATGTTTAGGTAAGACGATTCTTCCGAATTTAGTATCCACGAACGCGACATTACTTTGTCGCGTGGAGCCGGAAAATCACAGCCGTATCCTCTTGGAGAGAAAAGGAAAGTTTTATATCCGTAAGCTGCATCTGCACATTCGCAACAAGATCATTGATAGAATATCCTAGGCAGAACGGGATGTACTCCCAGATATCCCTAAAGTTGCCATCGCTGCATCTGTGCTTTCCATCCAGTTTTGCAGACGGAAACAGCGTATATTCGTAGACACAATGAGAATCTGTGAATCCTACGGAGGCCCAGCCGTGTAAATTCTGAACCAGTTTGTCTGCATTCAGACCCTCGAGGATCATCTTATTGCGAATCTCCGTGGATGTCAGTGTCTGCACAGAATTTACAAGTTGTGCGAGTGAAATGATAGTTGGCTCTGAAGACATTTCTATGTAGATAGATAAAAACGAAGCACCTTAGACCCGTGAAGATTAAAAATGGGCAGCTGGCCCATTTTTAATGCTGTCACGTGCCGCCGACCATGCCCATTTTCAATGGGCATTGGTCTAAAACAGCGCATAGTATCCGTTCGTACTGATTGCAACAACCGTAGCACTCGCGTTTGAGAAGAGACTGATAGGTGATGTGATTCCAAGGCCACCCGTGAAGGTGGCGGTTGTATCGTTGCCCGTGTTATTACGGATCACATAGTATTTTCCCATATTTGAGAGGGGTTGCGTAGAAGGAACATTAATTGTATACGTCCCTGTCGTCGTGATGTTGTAGTAGACGCCGAAGTAGTTTGAGAGTGTGAGTGTCGCGGTTCCTCCCGCCGTTACAGACGAATAGAAGATTGCGGCGCGACTTGCTCCATTCACGTCGAGTACGAATTGAGGCGTTCTTGTTGCACCATTCACAAGAAGAGTGCTCGTATTTATTGTACCATTTACATCGAGTGCGTGCTGCGGAGTATTTCTGTTAATACCGACACAGCCACTGCTGATGTTTGCATTGAAGGTGTAAACTGCTTCGACAACAATTGTCGTGATAATCACGTAGCCGTTTACCTGCGGCGCACCACCTCCACCCAGTGTGGCAGAGCCATTTGTGAGTGGAGAGATAAGTGAAGAGCCGCCGCCACCGCCACCAGGGGAAACACCTGCACTTCCACCATTTCCACTACCACCGCCATAATATCCACCACCACCGCCACCACCCGCATAGGTTCGAGCAGCGGCACTAGCACCTTGTAGATAACCGCCAGTTGAACCAGTATATTGTCCAGCCGTTCCACCGGCCGTCTGCGTACCGCCACCACCTGCACCACCATCGTGATATGAGTTATCACCGTTTGCACCATTCAGACCTCCGCTACCTCCAACTCCACCGTATCCTGCTGCTCCACCGCCAGCGCCCGCAATAGCATGGTAGGTGCCCGATCCGTTCGATATAGCTGAATATCCGCCACCGCCACGAGCACCCTCTGCAGGATTGCTGCTCCCTGCACTACCACCTCCAGGATAACCACCGGCTAGACCCGTTGTGCTACCCCCAACAACAATTGTTATAACTTGTCCAGGTGTAACAGTTAATGTGCCAGTGACTAGAGCACCTGAGCCACCACTTCCACCACCTCCACCTGCACCTGAAAGTGTAACGGAGATAGAAGTAATTCCTGCAGGTACAGTATAGGTTTGTGTAGTACCTATATAAGTAAAGGTGGTTGTAACAGGAAGATTTGGTAAGCCTGATATAAGCGTAGATGCATAGAAGGAATTTACCATGAGTGATGGAAGGACTCCAGTCACTACAAGAGAAGAGGTGATAAGCTGGCCAGTTGAGGCGATACGTGAAGTAAACGAGGAAAGGTATCCAGAATAACCCGTGAACGAGGAGACCGTGAGAGACGATGTATTCATCGCAATGGTATACGAGGTCGAAAGGGTTGAGATAAAGAGACTTATATTCGCGTTGGTTGGAAAGCCGGTTAAGTTCGCAGTGGAGACGAGGCCGAACAAGTTAGGAGTCGACACGATGCCAGATAAGTTTGCTGAGGTTATAAAGTTTGCGAGATTGGCAGTGGAGACGAGGTTGAGCAAGTTGGCGGTGGAGACAAGGCCATTCATACTCGAGACATTGATCGACGTTCCATTGATCACTCCAGCGTTCACCTGGAGAGTACTGAGCGACGTGGCAATAATATCGCCCGTTACGAGATACCCTGCATTGGATCCGATATTGAGTGAATCGACCGTGAGAGAGGAGACATAGGCATTTGAAGTGCGCATGCTAGATACAAGGAGAGAGGATACATTCATCAGGATCGCAAAGAAGTTCTGAGAGTAACTTGTTGAAAGGGTTGAGAGACTCTGGCCAAGGAGGCTTGTAGACACGAGGCCAAGCAAGTTGGCGGTAGAAACGTGATTAATCAGGTTCGCAGTGGACACAAGGCCAAGCAAGTTGGCGGTGGATACATGGTTAAGTAAGTTGGCAGTGGATACAAGGTTAAGCAAGTTGGCGGTAGAGACGAGGTTAACTAAGTTAGGAGTGGAGACGATACCAAGAAGATTCACGGCATAGATCGACGAGGTGATCAGAACGTTTGTGTTCACTTGGATAGTCGACAGAGACGTAGCCACGACATCTCCCATGGCAATGTATCCGTCTCCCGAGCCGACTGTGAGAGAATTCACCGTGATCGATGAGATCACCGCGTTGCATGCTACAATCGTCGAGGCTTTTAGAGATGATGTGAAGAAGTTCTGTGAATACGTCGTGGAGAGTGTCGATATACTCTGACCAAGGAGGCTTGTGGAGACGAGGCCGAGCAAGTTGGGAGTCGACACGAGGCCGAGCAAGTTGGGCGTGGAGACGTGGCCTATCAGATTCGCAGTGGAGACATAGCCCATCGTACCGAGACCCATCACAGTCGAGGCGAGCTGGGTGCTCGAGACATAATTTGCATTTCCGAGCCCTGCGACCGTCGACGCGAGCTGGGTGCTCGATACATACCCTGCACGACTGAGACCAAGAACTGTGGAGATAAGCTGGGGGCTAGAAATATAAGAGGAATTGCCTAGACCCGCGACGGTCGATGTGAGCGAATCGGCTGGAACGACTGCACCGAAGGTCGTATGGACGTGACTATATGCAGATCCCTCGAAATAGCTGCGGATACTCGCTGTCGTCGCGCTAGCATTACTTGCGTAGAGTTTCAAGACAATTGTTGTTCCAGGAGGCGTTACCACGTAAGGAACAGGAAAGGCAATATCGTATTGTGTTACGGCTCCCGTGGGACCATAGAGGTCGAGTGGGTAGACGGATGTTGTTGTAACAAGGGTTTCCACACCTGATAAACGAGTATGAAGAGTGATATAGTAAAATGTATTTGATTTATCTGAGTCTGCGAATATATTCAAGTCCCAGATACCGTCAGGAATAAAAGGAGAGAGTGTATAGTCTGTCTGAAAGGATCCAACGAGCTGAGAGGTTCCTGCAAGGACAGAATTCGTTACAATTTGCTGAGTGGCGATCGTTGTATTCGTCTGAAGACCATTATACGGAGTAACTGCCGCACTATAGTTGAGATAGAAGACGGCACCATATGTGTTATTCCCTGCATTTCCGATAGATGAACTAATATAAATCTGAAGTCCCTGGATACTCGAGATAAGCTGGGAAGAGGAGATATACTTGGAGGTTCCAAGACCCATCACGGTCGAGGCCATTTGGCTGCTTGAAACATAATTTATGTTTCCGAGACCGGCCACAGTGGAAAGGAGTTGGCTCGAGGAAACATAGTTGGCATTTCCGAGACCGGCCACAGTCGACGTAAGCTGAGTGCTCGAGACATATCCATAGGTTGCGAGGCCGATGTTTGTCGACGTAACCGTGCGGACAACAGTACTAAGAGTTACATATCCAAATGTCTCTAATCCTGCCACAGTGGAAAGAAGAAAATAGGAGAAAGGAATGCCCGTGAGAAGAAGACTGCTTACGTTCATGATACCCGTTGACATACACTTTGCTAAGACTGTGCCCTGAATATCGACAAGCTTCTGTGAGTTATAGACCATTAATGTACTATTGAACTGTATCCCAGTGGAATAGAGGTCGATCACGTTAAACGTCGAGTACATATTGCGTGGAGGAATCGTGCGAGAATATGTAGCGAGACCAGGGACATTGATCACCGGTGTTGCGGCTGCCACAACGAATGTAGATAACCACGAACTTGCAAAAAGAGGAGGAGAGGTGGCGCCCGAATAGCTAAAAGGGTTTGTCAGGAAAAACGACCAATTAATTCCATTAGGGCTTCGTGTAATGATGTCTTTGTTTCCATAGGTTGGATCACTTGTATTTGAGCCCGCCACATACCAGTAAGATCCATCCCAGACCGCCCTTGCTGCTACAGAGTTAAATTGATAGGCAGTTGTGGTTGTCCATGCCGATGTTGAGATTTGAGTGGCATATTGGATGGAAACACCCGAAGTATAATACGAGGTGGCGATATAATTGCTTCCATTGTATGCAATTCCAGTGAGCTGTCTTCCTGAAGGTGTGGCGACCGAATTTGAGAGCCAATTCATTCCATCAGCACTCTTGATGATAGATCCATTGTATTGGATGTACCAATTGTTAGAGTCCCAGAGGGGTTTGAAGCTTGTACCTGTGCCTACTGCAGTTGATCCGTCTGTGCTCGCAGGAACATTCCAGTTATATCCACCGTTTGAGCTCCATGCGAACGGAATAAAAGGGATTCCAGTATTTACAGCCGTTGCAAGAAGCATGCCATTTCCATAGGTAATCGCAGAGGAATAACCACCATCATTACTGTAATTGAAGGGGGCGTTGGAGGAGTTTGACCAGTTGATACCGTCTGCGCTCACCTTCACGGTAGTTTCGCGATAGCCAGTTCCAACGGCGACCCAGTTCGACCCTGTCCATGTAGCATCATAGGCCGCACCATAGGCGTTTAAATAAAAAGAGGGTGTGAAGTGTTGCCCAGAAGGGGCGGGGCTCCAGTTCGATCCATCGCGACTGGAATAGAGATTGAGGGGGCCATTCGAGCAACAGAGAACCCAGATAGATCCATTGTATTGAATTGAATACACGTTTGTAAAGGGTAGCGTTCCGTTTATAGGAGACCAATTGGTTCCGTCTGGGCTTCCAGAGAGATACGCGATTTCTCCAAGAGTTGAAAATGTACTTAGGGTAATGTTGAACGACGAGGTTGTCCCGCCCGTCGGTTTAATATATTGATAGACGCCCGCTGTCTGAATGGTGGGTGGGGCTGCAACAACAACATTCTTGATTGAGGAAAGATTCGTCATACCGTTCACATCGAGAGGGTAGGAGGGAGAATTACAGTTGATACCCGCATTGCTATTTGCCGAGTTCACAAAGATTGTATTATTCAAACTAAGAATAGGATTTACAGAGTTGAGTGCAGTCGCAATTTGCAGAGAATTCGTGAGAAGTGAGGCTGTGAGCAGCGTGGAGAGCTTTGTGGTTCCATTCACTTCCAAGGTATAATTCGTTGATGCAGCCGCAGAGTAATCATATATCAAGGAAGAAACGGATAGAGGAGGAGGGATGCCTAGATAGAGAGAAGATGCGTGTACTGTGCCAGCAATATCCAGGGCGTATCTCGGCGAATTGCAGTTGATACCCGCGCGTCTGAATCCATGATCGACGGCAAGCGTATCATTTATCACGAGACTCGAGGGAAATGTGAAGATCTTGTTTCCCGTGTTAAAAAACTTGTCTTGGCTGTCGTAAATAATCTCAAGATTGGTCTGCTGGTAAGCAGGGTAGACGTTGGAGGTGAAGGCGAGCCCTGAAAAGAGAAGATTGGATCCCGTCGTTTGTTGTGTCCACCCTGTAAATCCATCAGGACTTACATAGATACCATTAAAGGCAGTGGTGGCGGCGAGAAAGGTTCCTGTCCATGTGAAGGATATAACATTCGTGATAGCATTTCCATTATATAGCCAATTTATTCCATCTGAGCTGTATGCGTAGCCTAGATAATATTGCCCACCTCCGAACCAATACTTACCATTCCATGCAATTGTTCCAAAGTTTCCATACCCGGCTATATTCTCGCTGTTTTTCCATCCCGTGGCAGCCGTGGGATCTGTGGTGTAACGTACCTTATCCTGACCACCGCCCGTTAAGAGCCATTGTGTTCCATTCCACGCGATATCATAGACTATAGAAGGGTCGACATTGCTCAGAACACTGGCCCAAGTGATACCATCTGCGGAGGTGAAAAGAGAGGTTGTTCCATTGTTCGCGCCGCCCGCGAGCCATGCGACACCGTTGTTCGCAATCACTGAGGCGCCTTGATTCAAGCCAATATTGAAGGCTACACCATTATCCAATGATGTGTTCCAGTTTTTTCCGTCCAAACTGTACTGGATATTGGCATACTGTGTGTACGAATCGAGACCGCATGCGACCCATTTGTATCCAGCCGCTGTTTTTCCCCAGATCACATTGCTAGCATTTCCAATGAGTCCTCCAGAAACAGGAGAAAACCAAGAAAGACCGTCGGTACTCCATTTGAGAGAGTCGTTTACGGAGACAACGGGGCATGCGGCAACCCAGATCCTTCCGTTCCAGGAAATCTTGTTGGCACCGCGCAAAACATTGCGATTCGCCCATGTCGAGTTCACAAGAGGATTTGCATTGGAGTAGAGATATCCGTTGGAGGAATAGGCGAGAAAATAGGTGGGAAAGTTGTCGGCGGGCGCAACGTTTACAAAGAGAGTCTTGTCTATCCTCGCATTACACGAGGCTAGATAGTAGTTTGTGGAGACCGTTGAGAAGTTCACGAGCAAGTCGATGAAGCTCGTACTGAGATAAATGTTGCCGAGGCCGCGGACAGTGGATGTGAGCTGGGAGGTGGAGAGGGCATTGAGGTTGAAGATTCCTGAACCCTCACCTGCGACATTAGAAAAGCTGCCTTGCGTTGCAGTTACCGTTTGTGTTGCAAGAGACGTGGTTGTGAGAATCGTCGCACCCACCCGAACCGTATTGGATGCAGTGAGGTTGGATGCCGAAACGACAGGAGTTTGTACACTGCTCGTGGCGGAGAGATACGTTGTGCCGATTGTCTGTGTACTTAGATTGTTGGCAATGATGTTGTTATTTGTCATAAGGAGATCGGCTCCAAGACCAAATGTGGTTAAGCTGCTGAAACTCGAGGTAATCAAGAGCGACTCAGTTCGGAGGGCGCTTGTTGAGATATTTGTTGTGGAGAGCGTTGTGGCACCGAGGCCGACCGCTGCAACGTTTCTCACGAGAAGAGTGTTTCCAGTGGCAAACATGTCCGCGCCGAATCCGATCCTTCCCACTGTGCTGAGACTGGAGAGGAGCGCGCCTCCAGATGCAAACAGATTCGATGTCTGTACAAGGCTTGTGGCCGTTATGGACGAGGTCAGTATCAACGGTGTTGAGAGTTGAGTTCCGACATTTAAGAATGTGCCAACAATGGTTGATTGTTGTGTTATGAGAGAGTAGCCGAGGATAGAGGAATTGAATGTGGCCGCTGCAGCCACCGTGAGACTGCTTCCGATAGAAAGTTCTTTTCCTATCGCAGCTTGCCCAGCAATGGTGAGAGCGGCTGCAGTTACCGTCTTTGCAGTGGAGATTTGGCCACCAACAAACAGAGAGTTTTGCAGAGCCGCATTCCCTCCAGGGACAGCGAAACGATCCATGGTAGATCCAAGATAGAGATCACCGAGTGCAAAGAGATTCGACGTCGCAGTTGTTGTTCCCACCGTAAAGGTGGAGACATTGAGATTCGCCGAGGAGATTGTGGCGGTCGCTAAGGCTGAACTAGTAATCAGGTAGCGCGCCGTGAGTCCAAGAAGACTCGCTGCAGACCCTTCTGTAGGAAATCCGAAAGTATTCTGAAGAACCCAGGTGTAAGGATCCATGTTTGCGAACGTTACAAAGCTATAGGGTGCTGCGAGAACGGTGGTTGTGGTATTATCGATAAAGCTGATGCCTCGAGTAGTACTCACAGTAATTGTACGATTGGATGTAAGGAATCCGGTCGAATCACGAATGGTTACAATTCGCCCGGGAATAGAAATAGATGATAGAAGTATAACAAGTGTTGAGTTCGTTGATATATATTCGGTATCCAACAACACCAGCGAGGTGTTTGTAGAGACTACCTGTGTGCCAATGATCCCTGGCATCTACTCTTTACTACCGTGAGGATTCATTTTCTTAGAGAAACAAACGACAGAGAGTCTAAGAAAGAAAGATGTTTCTATACTCTAGATGAGTGGCAGGCTTGCTGCAAGCAACTATGTGTTGAATATCGTTGAACTACAAAATGTAATTACAACGGCCTCGGGTCTTAGTCCGATACAGGTTCTTTCAAACCAGGTGCAGAATATGAGTAAAATTGTAGATTATAATCTGAAACGGATTAATGTGAATACGATTGCAAAATATGATAGAACACCCATTACAGTGATTGATGATATCAATCTATGCAACGTGAACCTGTATAAGAATGGGCTTCTCTTTTCTGGGGCAGGAGGCACCACTGGAAGTGTCTATATCAGTTCAGGGACGGCTGGTATTGCAGTTACTTCTAATAGTGTATATGGTGCACCCGCAATCACATTTACTGTAGGGCAACAACCTGTATTCGGAATTACCAATACGTGTAACTCCTTTTTCTCAGGATCTGGAAATTTCTTGATTAGTACCCCTGCGACATTTACGTTGTCTGGAAATGGAGCAGAGCTTGGAAAGTCATTGCTCTCGTTAAATAGCACGGGGCTTACGACATGGGGATATGTGAGTACTCTCGTATGTGGTACAGATGGGCGTATTAGTTTTCAGAGTGGAGTTGGGTCGGAGGTTGCTCGTTTTTCTCCTGGGGGGTTTTTGGGGTTAGGCACATCCACTCCATCGGTTCGCCTTGATGTACATGGTTCCTCGAAAGTGTCTGGAAATATTGATATCGATGGTTCGTGTTCAGCCTTTTCTTTCTTGTCATTGTCCGATCGCCGATTCAAGGAGGATATTGTTCCTCTCGTGGGGGCGGGCGACATCATTGGGCGACTTCGCGCTGTGCGATTCAACTGGATTGATCTAAGTCAGAACGATATTGGTATGATTGCACAGGAACTGCAAGACGTTATTCCTGAGGCGGTGGCTGGAACTTCAAAGCTGTCGGTGGCGTACCATAAACTCATTCCCGTTCTCATCGAGGCCGTGAAAGAGTTGCAACAAAGAGTTACGTTTTTAGAGGGGGAGGTTCTCAAACATGGGCACCCGAGAGATTAACGCTAGAGCCCGAGAGATCAACGTGGGATCCCGAGAGATCAACGTGGGATCCCGAGAGATCAACGTGGGATCCCGAGAGATCAACGTGGGATCCCGAGGCATCCACATGTACCGACATCGTTGAAGGTATCATCATAGGAAGAGGACGAGTTTGGCCTTCCGCATTGAGGCCCTGAAGATTATATCCAGACATATCATATCCCTGAGCATTCAAACCCTGAGCATTGTAGCCATGGATATTGAAGCCATCCGCATTGAAGCCCATCATAGTATATCCATCCTTATTGAAGCCATCTACATTAAAGCCCATGATATTAAAGCCACCCTTATTGAAGCCCTGCTCATTGTAGCCACTGGCATTGTAGCCCTCAACATTGTAACCGAGAGCATTGAAGCCCTGTGCATTAAATCCCTGGGCAGTGTAGCCGTGATTATTGAAACCCTGCGCGTTAAATCCTAGGAAATTGTATCCGTCTACGTTGAATCCGGATGAATCGTAGATATACTGAGACGCCGTAGCTTGTCCAGACTCGTAGACATCGCTGATAGTGTATCCCATCGAGGCCCAGCGAGCCTTGATCGCCGCATAGGCGAGGCCCTGGATGCTCATACGGAAAAAGTCTGAAGGAGACGCCGTTGATTCAATCATTGAAAGAGACGGAGGGAGAACAACCGGTTGACGGCCCGCCCTCTTATCCTCGCGACTCTTGAATCCCTGTACGCCAAATACACATTGTGTGTGGCCCTCGGTGAGCGACATAAGACGATAATAATTTACAGAGAGGTAAAGAAGACTAATTTCAAATCCCTGTTCTGTCGTAAAAGAAGGACCCGCAGTGATACCCATTTCTAAATGGAAGTATTATTTTTAGACCAACGAACTTTTCTAAACAAGATTCAATCGCAAAATGCGGGTCTATCGTAAAATAACAACAAGTCCATTGCTTCCACCACTATAGTTACTTCCACCGTTAGCCGCGCCACCCGTATAATAGGGGGAGCTCAAGTTTGGAGCTGTACGTCTATCAGGAGAATTGAGTGTAACGATTGATGTAAGAGTTCCAAGATAGGATGAACCACCTCCACCGCCGCTATGGTCTTCATAGAATCCTCCAGCGCCACCACCATAATATCCTGAGCCGCCGCCGCCACCATCAAACCCTGCAGTAGCATTTCCACCTGCATGTAACGAACCATCACTTCCACCATTGATCGCATGAGCACCTCCCGCCGTCTGTGTTCCTCCTAAGCCTCCATAATCACCGAGAACACCTCCATTATCTCCTGTTCCTGTAACGGAATCTCCAGCACCACCCATAGCATTCGGGGCCCAATACGAGCCGCCGCCTCCTGCGCCCACAGTAACAAGTTCTGTACCAGACAATATAATTGCAGATCGTCCTCCACCACCTCCTGAATTATAACCGGGCCTTCCTCCTCCACCGTATACAGTAACCTGTCCTCCTCCAGAACCATTGCCATACGAACCTCCACTTCCAACAACAATTGTAAGTGAAGATCCCGGTGTAACAGCGAGAACACCTTCGAGGTAGGCCCCTGCACCTCCAAATACGGGTCCTGTTCCCTCGAAACCACCACCTCCTCCTGCACCCCATAGAAGCACTTTAATTGCAGTTACACCCGCCGGTACAGTATATGTTTGATCTGCACCAGTAGATGTAAAGGTAACAGGGAAATTTCATCTCAATTGTAATCCTAAGAGGATCCGTTGGGGGGGAGCCCCGAGTAAGGAGGTTACGAGCGGAGGGCGACCCGCAGGTGTCGTAAAATTCAGATGATTTGTGGGGAGGTTACTCGTTAGCTTCCATTTTTCTGCCAGATAGGATTCAATTGCCTGTCTATTTGTCGCTGTAAGATCATTCGAATACATGATAATTTCATGAACATATCCTGTGATTGCAGAGTTCGTGGGGCTCTGCCCGTATGCGCCAATCGATGGAGTTGGAAAGGATGCCGATAGATTTGCAAAGGTAAACCCGCCCGCGTTATTTCCTGCCGCGCCATCCCAATTGAAGGATCCGAGGCCCGAGGCAGGAAGTGTAAAAGACCAGAGATGTCTCGATGTATCGACAACGGCGGAGCTCGGGGCATAACGATAGGTGGAGCCGCCGTAATCAATGCCATACGACGTATAGGTGGGGCCAGGGGCGATTCCACTGAACGAGCGCAAATAAATTCCAGCAGCTGCTGTGAGTGAAAGAAAGATCGTGCCATAGGTATAGGTCGTTGCTTGCGCGACCATAAAAATAGAAAGGGATGTGAATGTGAGACTCGGAAGGTTGAGGCATTCTCCCGCAGTTCCATTGAACACAATTCCATTTACAGTTTGATCCCAATGCGGCTGATTTGAAGCTGTTGCTTGTGTGGCGTGCCGTGCATTTCCGGATTTATCGAGCCAAGAGGCAATATTTGTTCCAGACGCAAATGTCATTGAATTTGAAGTGGAGGCCTCAAGCCACAGAGCACACCCTGGTATCTCTAGAGGTGAATAGGTTACAGAGTAAGGGAGGGTTTGGATCGGCGCTTTGGGTGTATACAGAGATACATTGAAAATGTTGCTTGTTAGACCCGGATGGCCAGCGGGCAGCGAAGCGGTGAGACCCCATTTCTGGGCGAGATAGCCCTCAACCGTCTGGCGATTCTGTGTGGATAAGGCGCCATTATAGAGAATCACTTCGCCGATGAATCCTTTCCAATACGACGTGGAGCCTTGTCCAACGGAATAGCTCGTATATCCGAAATTGCCGCTTGTTGATCCACTTGTTCCAGCGGTTCCGTTCACATACATTATATTAGTTCCAAGGCCATCGAAACAAGTGCATGCTAGAAAGGGTACGCCATAGGTTACATTCGCTTGGCCGAGGGTACCAAAATTTCTGTAGGTGAAGACTGCTTGGGCCCCTGCTGCAACGCCAATAACGTTTGCACTGTCTGCATTGCGATCTTCTGGGCCTACGCCTACAACTGAAAAGAGGCGACCATAGGGGTGGACGCCGTTCGACATCGTGCCAACGGCGAAACAGGTAAGACTTGGACCCGCATTCATAGCAGAGCCGCTTGTTCCTGTGATGGCAGTGGACCCATTGAATGCGATGGCATTTCGCCCGTTGATCGCGGACGCAGTGTAAATGGGAGAGCCCGTGATGGATGTGCCATGATAATTGCTTCCGGATTTGTCATTCCACGTCGAAACCACATTTCCTGCGAAGGTGAAGGTAGCTTGATCATATCCGTCCATCCATAAGGCGCATGTTGCAACTTGTGTCGGGACGAATCCCGTATAGATTTGATTTGTTAACAACACCGACATCTATTATGATTAGAGAGAATACAGGGTCGCAGATACACCGATTTGTGTAGGAGAGGAGCCGATTGCGGGAACAATCACGACAAACCCTCCTGTTCCAGAACCATCTGCATACCCAGACACAAAATAGGGAGACGTGGTCCCTGCGGGTAAAGCGTTTGCAGGAGTTGCAGTGGATCCTAGAAGAGTTGTTCCAGTCTGTGTTTGCCCCCCAGATGTGAAATTGCTTGTATAACCGCTTCCACCGCCTCCTCCAGGTCCGCCACTACCGCCACCCCACCATCCACCACCTCCTTTTGTTGCCGTACCCCAGCCGTTCCCGCCTCCTAGCCATCGACCTCCTGTTCCACCATCTGAGTAGCTCGTACCACCAGCGGTTTGTGTGCCACCTCCACTTTGATATGCGCTTGCCATGTAATTCCATCCAGCACCTGCATTAGATCCTCCACCTCCACCACCATTTCCTCCGTTCATTTGCGCATCCCCACTTCCACCTCCACCAGCTATACCGATCACTGTAGCTACGGATGCGGTTGCTGTGCTAAAGATGCCAGAGAAGCCGCCCGAATTACCAGAAGGTCCCGCGCCACCTCCTGAACCGTTATTGGGTTGCCCGCAACCGTTCGAAAAGGCTCCTGATCCACCCGAGGCCCCTACGATATACGTGAGCGTCGTGCCACCCGAACACGAGTAAAAGCCGCTGGTGAATCCGCCGCCACCTCCTGCACTCGGTGCCGCGCCACGACTGCCACCTCCTCCCCATAGATAGACAAAGACTCCCTGCACCGTCCCGCCCTGAACCGTTGTCGGCACAGTATAATTATAGGTACCTGGTGTTGTAAACGTATTTTGCGGGATGTAATTGCCTGTATTCAACGTGCCACTGGACGTAACCACATTCGAGGTTACCATAGGCGTTACGCTTGATCCAACAGAGAGTGCAGTAACAGAGTTTGTGATACCAATTTGGAGATTCGTCGCGCCAGAAGGGATACTGAGAGGAATGGACAAGGGGTTGTATCCGAGAATTCCGTTCGTCCCGAGTAAAGTGCCCCCCGAACTCATGGCATAGGTAGATGCAGTCGTCTGTGTATAGCGAGTCGTAGTGGAGTCTCCTAGAGAGATTGAGGTACCATCGATATAGATACCATAGTCGAAGTACTGGCCGACATAAAATCCGGATACAGAATACAGATTGAAAAAAACTTCAAGAACACCACTTTTTCCTTTTGCGCTGCTCGGAAGGGCGACGGACCAAATGTAAGAGGGAGTTCCACTTGAGGCATTTACACCGTTTGCAATTGTCGTAAGTGAATATGTGCTGAGTGTGTTAATTGCCGACATCTATTCTATCTATATGACTTTAAAAGTTCTTCGTATACGAAAAGATCGAGACAGAAACGCCAATCTGCGCGGCGGTCGTAAGACTAATGGTGGAATTGGAGATACCAATTCTAAGATTGGTGGCGCCTCCAGGGATGGTCACGCTAAGAAGAATAGGATTGTATCCAAGAATGGCATTTGTGCCGAGAGCAACGCCACCCGAACTGATGGCGTAATTGGATGCGGTTGTTTGGACATAACGGGCGGTGGTTGAATCACCGAGGCCAATCGGGCTTGAATCAATATAGATTCCATAGTCGAAGGCGTCGTTTATAGCAAATTGTGTGGCAGAATTATACAGGTTGAAAAAGACTCCTAGAATCACGTCGGCACCTTTTAGGTTATTGGGTATCGCCGTGCTCCATAGATAGGCTGGTGTGGCAGATCCTATACTGAGGGAAGATGCGAGGGCAACAAGAGAATAGGGAACAAGGTTTGAAAAGGAGGATCCGAACTGTGTGATTCGGCGTATTGCGTTCGAGGGTGGCACGGGTGCAATGAGATCACGTCCTCCCGTAAAGGTTCCTTTCGTAAAATTTCGTTGCAGAGGAATTCGGTAGTAGTAGGGTGTCGTGAGTCCAGGGTGTGCGTTAGGTAGCTGGAGGCCCCATTTCTGGGCGAGATAGGCCTCCACGATTTGGCGGTTTTGTGTGGAGAGGACAGAGTTGTAGACGAGCACTTCACTGATAGTACCGTTCATGTATTCAGACTGGGATACGACGGAAGCGCCAACCGTATTATTCGTATTGGGTTGTGCACGGAATCCTGTTGGACTCGCAGAGGCACCTGAGACGAAATTGATCCAGACACTTCTGGTGCCGCGGCCCGTCGTATAGAAAGCGGAGATACAGGTTGTGGCACCAGGTGTCATACTTGTGGATGTCGTGATATCGTCGGAATACCATGTATTGATAATCGTGGCTGCCCCCGAAGTGTTTTTGAGTGTCCAGAGAGCATCTGCGGTTGATGTTCCCGCTCCTAGAATGCCATAGGAAGTGGTCGTTGCATTCCATTTACAGACGACGAAATAGCTGTAGGATGTATCTCCGAATGGAAAGGCGCCGTTCGGCAGTGTATAGTACTGGGAAGATGCATAGGTGAAGTTCACTGTGGTTTGGTTGCGCGAATACGTGGGTCCATTCACGGCGGTTCCGTGGTTTGCATTTCCCGATTTATCGGCCCATCTCGAGAGGATACCGTCGTTCGGTATGATTCCTGTTCCCGCGGGGTCTGCGCCGTCCAGCCAAACCTGGCATCCCGTAAGGGAGGTTGGTTTGAAGTTTTCTGTAAGGGCCAGAATCGGCATTCTTATTATCATCGTGATTTTAAGAAGTAGGTGCAGAAGAATAATAGGGATGGCCCGACGGCAGATACGTATTCAGCCCGTATTTCCATGCGAGATAGCCCTCCATCTTCTGGCGATCTGCTGTCGAGAGTACCGACTGGAAATAGGCGATTTCGGAAATATAGCTATTAATTACTTCACCTAAGTCCGAGCGGCCTATCCAGACAGGGGCAGTGCCAGAGGCCCATGTTAGCGATTCTGTGATGGTTACGCTGCTTGTGCCCGTGGTATTCGTCTGCTGCATAAACATCACGGTTCCACCACTCATTGTACACGAGTAGAGGACGGGCGAATCAACCGTGTAGACGAGCTGTGATGAGCTATTATTATTGTTCGTATGCCAGTTGATGTAGGTCGGTGATAAAGCATTTTGTCTTAGCTGAACGTCGGCGTCGTGGCGACCCGATATGAAATGGCCCCAGAAGGTGCCCCAACTTGAGATTGTATTTTTGACCATGCCGACTAAGAAGAAGGTGATGCTGGAGGCCTTGTTGAAGTTGGCCGAAATCATACCTGCCGAGCTCTGGAAGTTGAGTCCTGCCCTGCCGCTTATGAGAGAGGTTGAGTATGTAGGTGCCACCGAATTCGTTGTCACGTAATTACCGCTGCCTGATTTATCGCCCCAATAACCGGCCGAGCCGCCGTTTGCGACTATAGTGCCGCTGACACCTGTGAGAACGGTGGTATTGTCGGTGGCGTCTAGCCATTGGACGAGGGTTGCGATGGAGGTGGGGGAGAAGGCGCCCGTCGCTGCCGCTACCGCTGAGCCAAGAGATTAGATCGCATTCTTGTAGTAGTGCTGGAGGAAGTACCAGTTGAGGGCGCCGTCGGGGGCCATCAGAATAGACCCGTAGTTGGTGCTCATGAGCGCATAGAGTGTGGAGGGTTGGAAACGGTTCTCAATGCGGTCCATGCCGACTGTGGAAATATAAATAGATGATCTCGCGGCATTTCCACAGATGTCTTTGATATAGAAGAGTCGGCCAGCACCGACAGTGGAGGCGGCTGGAAGATAGATAATCTTGTTTGTGTTCAATGTATTCACAAACAAGCTTGTCGTTGCTAGGGGGAAGTTTATGGTGGACATGGAGCCCCTTCTTTTTAAAGGTTACTTTAACTTAATAGTAGAGATTTACACGCTTATATTTTATTAGGAAGTAGGTGCA